>OLQH01000837.1_pt1 | contig 29897 bp, 27 predicted proteins | sample 1672671 | NCBI WGS metagenome assembly OLQH01 (sample SAMEA3136712, study PRJEB25190) | human gut metagenome
ACAGAGTACTCTTGCCGGTAAAGTTAACTACCTGCATTTTGCTGGAAGCCAGTGCTGCTGCTAAAGATGCTGCAGAAGCCTGTGCCTGTTCAGCGGAAGCAGGTGCGATAACCATTGCTACAGCAGACGGATCCACAACCTGACCGCTTGCGGTCTTGAATGTGGTTCCGGGAAGGACTGCAGACTTATCGCTGGAAACACTTACAGCCTGTGTGGTAACAGTATTACTGGTACCAACAGAAGGGCTTACAACGACCTGTGCTACAGGCTCCTTCTGGATGGACGGACTGGGAGCCGCCATCGCAGTCATGCCCATAGAGCATGCGAGAATTGCTGAAAGAACAATTGCCATTTTCTTTTTCATGTCAATCATCCCCCTTTCTTATAGTGTGTGTGGCTTCTTTATATCAACGGCCGGTTGCCCGTCCGCTAATACCATATTCAGGCTGTCAAAAACAGCGTTATGGCGTTACTTCATCATAAAAGACCTGAAGTATCAATTCGTACAGAGCCGTGTCATCCTGGTAAAATTCCTCAAAAATTTCTCCCATCTCCACGTGCCCTTCCATCGTATATATGTCATTCTGGTCAAAACTATAGGATAAAGCCTGTCCTGCCAGATAAACTGCTTCGTCTGCGGATATATCCGTTACCATATAAGGAGAAACCTGTGTGTACAGCTTCAGCGGCAGAGTCATATCCTGCTTCATCGCTGTCTTTGCCTGCCCGATAAATCCCTGCAGATATTCTTTCTGACGGGACAGACGGGCTTCCGCACTCTGCGCCTCCCTGGTATCACGGTATTTTATGTATACATAGGCTTCTTCACCCTCCAAATGGACACGGTCTCCCGGCTTCCATTCGGAACCATACCACCTGCCGCCAATCTTCATACCGCCCTTGGCCACAGATTCCGGTATTGTGACTTCCACTCCGCCTACCGCATCATTGATTGTGCTTATGATGCTCATATTCAGCGCGCAATAGCCATGAATGGGCAGGCCATAGAATAAATTGGAAACAGCCTCCACCGAATTCTCACAGCTTTCTTCCAGCCCTTCCCCATAAGCGTGGGCAAGCGCTATCTGCGCGACCTCTTTCCCCGCATAAAGCCCGTTGGGGTCATAGGTTTTAATTTCTGTCATCGTATCCCGGTTAATACCGATTACGCTGATTTTTTTATCCTCCGGATCCAATACGGCCAGGAACAGGGCATCAGCCTGACCGCCTCTGTATAAATCAGAAGAAGCCTTCACTTCTCCGGTTTTATCAATTCCCATACATAAAAAGGTCAAAATATCCTTTTTATAGGCATATGTCTTACCATTATAACGAAGCGTACCCGCTTCCAATGCTTTTCCTGCATCATTCTCCGATACGGAAAAATCCTGCATCTGTTCCGGGACAGCCTCCTGCTTTTGAGCAAAGGCGCTCCGGCCATGACTGTCCATCCAAAAATACCCGATTACCAGCAAAAGAAGAAATAAAAGTATCACCGACAGCAGAACTGCTGAAAATATCCCAAATTTTTGAGCCGCAGACCGCCTTTTCTTCTTCCTTCTCCTCTTTCTCTTCTGTTCCATCCCTCATCCGCCTTTCAGGGCTTATTCCGACACAAGCACAGCCTGTACCAGATAACGCTTATCATCTTCTCCTGTCACCCCTGTGGATAAGGTAATGATCTTATCCTCCGCCGTTACTTCCACCGAATCATCTATAAAAGCATCCATCGCCCGGATTGCAAAAATATCCTCCAAATATGTGGAATAAACTGCTTTATCCCAGAAATCATAGGTTGCAATCAAATGACGGTCATCGTAGGTGTATGCCGCAAATATCTGATAAATAAACACCTTGTCTTCCGTACTGATCTTTACTTCCCTGTGGGAATCAAAAAAATCCCTGTCCTTATATTGATGAAGCTTGCTGAACCGTTCTTCCCTGTTGCGTCCGTAAATTACGGTATTGGGATCTCCAAAATCCTTATTGTTGTAATATTCCGTATAAATACAGCCATTCTCATCCTCGTCCCCATATATGTTATGGCTCAGATAAAAATACTCGTCCTCTGCAGGCTGCAGGATGGGAAAACTGATATCCGTACCGGTAATTTCCAGCCATGCATAGGCTTCTGCATTTATCGCCTGAAGCGCCTGAATATCCGCCGTGCCGTCTTCCTTAAGGAATTCTGCCGCCGATGGTTCCGTCTGTTCTTCCGCCTGTACATCAGACTGCGTCTCCCCCTGCTCTTCCCCTTTGCTGCCGCAGCCGGTCAGAAGAATGGCGAGCATAAGCAAAATATAAAGTGAGGAACTGTGAAGCAGGGATTTATGTTTTTTTTGTTTCATTTTCTTTTCCTTCTGTTGATTTTCATAGTTTGGCATAACCTGTCCGGAACATGCCGGCCCCGGGAAGCATACAGAGCACATAAAGATAACACTTTTGATGCGAAACGCTTTACGCCGGCTGCTGCAGAATCCCTCCGGCCCATAACCGGAAACGGAACCTGCCTGTATATGGAAACAGGCTGCCTCCCCTCTTAATGATTCTTGTATGACTTCCCTTATTAACGCCAGAGGCGGTAACAGCTACTGTTGTACTTCTTCATAGAAAATATCTATAACCATCTGATGAAGGGCATCTTCATCCGGATAAAATTCCTCATACACATCGCCCATCTTCGTCTCTCCATCCAGCAGATAGATCTCTCCGCTGAATTCATAAGACGCCGCGGTTGTAGCCAGATAAGTAACCTCATCCGCCTTGATATCCGTAGTCATATAAGGACTTAATTTCTGAAAAAGTGTGAGCGGCAGCGTAACATCTTTCCTGAAAGCAGCTCTGGCCTGCTCGATAAAGCCCTGAAGATACTGCGCCTGCCGTTCCAGCCTGTGCCTGTTGCTTTCAAATACATCGGTGTCCCGGTACTTCACATACCAAAAAGCTGTCTCTCCCTCCAGCCTCACGTTCTCTCCCGCGCCAAGGGCAGGATCCGCCGCCGTCAAATCCTCGATACATTCCACCTCAACGCCGCCTATGGTGTCATTGATCGTGGGGATTCCATCCATATTGACCGCCAAATAGCCATGAATGGGAAGCTGATACATAAGCGCGGAAACCGCTTTCTCCATCAGTTTGGCACTTTTATCTTTTCCGTCTCCATAAGCATGCTGCAGGGCAATCTGGGCCTTTACCGTACCGGAATAGGCGCCTGACTGGCCATAGACCTCCACATCCGCCATGGTATCCCTGTTAATCGCTATCAAATCCACCTTTTTATCATGAGGATTCATAACAACAAGAAAAATGGCATCTGCCTGTCCTTTCTGCCCCCCGTTCTCCACGGTTTCCAGCCTGTCCTTTTTATCGATTCCCATAATCAGGAAGGTCATGATATCATCGTTGTACTCATAGATCTTATCCTTGTACCCGATCCACCCCTCCTGCCATTGTTCCACCTTATCCATTACGTTTATGTCTGTGGAAATCGAAGGCTCCTGACCGCCGCCCTTACTCATAATGCTGCTCTTTCCCATGGCCCGGACTACCATAAAACCGGTGGTACAGACCACACAAAAAACACACAATACGGTTATAACTGCCATCAAACGCGCCCTGCGCCTCATTTGTTTTCTTTTTTCTGCTTTTTCCGGATTTAATATCGCTTCCTTTTCCAAATCCGCCTTGCTTAATTTTTCCATCCTGTATTTCCTGCTTTCTTTTATCCTGTTTTGTTAATGATAGTTCCTTATTACTTTATCGGCTTTTTTAAAAGTAAATTAATATACGTTTAAAACAGGAGTTTTGGGCATAAAAAAATCACCTGGCACCGCTTTCCGAAAAAACAGCCAGAAATGTTTTAATTAAAATTTTAAGATCAAGGCTGACCGACCAGTTATCAATATACTCCACGTCCAGCCTGACAATTTCCTCAAAATCCGTAATATCGCTTCTGCCGCTCACCTGCCACATACCGGTAAGACCCGGACGGAAGCTAAGCCTCTTTTTGTGATAAGACTTGTAATGCTCGAATTCATCCAATGTGGGCGGCCTGGTACCAACCAGACTCATATCCCCCTTCAGTATATTTATAAACTGGGGGAACTCGTCCAAACTCGTTTTACGCAGGAATTTCCCCACCCTGGTGATGCGGGGATCATCTTCCATTTTAAACATCAGACCATCCATTTCATTCTGGGCCATCAGCTCTTTTTTCCGTTCTTCCGCATCTATATACATGGAACGGAACTTATACATCTTGAATATACGGCCGTTCCGCCCCACACGCTTCTGCGCAAAGAATACTGGGCCGGGAGAATCCATCTTAATGACAGGCGCCAGGAATATGGTAAGAATGAAAAGAATCAGACTACCGACAACAGCACCTGCTATATCGATAAGGCGCTTCAGCATAAGCTGGCCGAAAGGCGCCACTTTATTTGCATAAGTAATGGTATGGAACTGTCCAAACTGAGACAGAATACGCTGAGGAGCTTCCGTGAGTTCCAGGACAGGAACCTCCAAATGGATAGTCAGGCCCATAGCAGCCAGATTTTCCAAATCATCTTTTCTGTCTTCCTGCGTCTGCCTGTCCGTACAGAAAATCACTTCATCCAGAGGCGCTGAGAGGCAATACTCAATCAGATCCTTTCCCGAAGCCACTACCGGGATTCCTCCCACCTCTTTTTCATCGCCGTCCAACAGGATGATGCCTTTTATCTGATAGCTGTAATCCTTAATGTTCTTCATCTCGGTTACCAGAGCAGGCGCTTCCTTTGCAGTGGCCACAAGAAGCAGCTGACGGGCATTTCCCGCAACCCGGTAAAATACCGGAAGATACCTTTTATACAGCTGATGGACAAGGAACATCAGTAAAACATCTATGAATACAAAATAAAGGAGCACTTTTCTGGAATATTCGTCGATTACCCTTGTAAAGTATAAAGCAAAGGTAGCGCCGGCCAGAGTCACCAGATTCATCTTGATGATTTCCAGCAGTTCCTGAAAGGGTCCCCTGAGCAGCATTTGCTTGTACCAGTTCTTAAACAGGTTGATTACAAGAAACACCACCAAAAAAATAGCAATCAGAACTTTCATATCCGTAGGATTATTCAATCCTTTGAAGAACTTCTGATGCCTGAGGTAGTTAGCAATACCGAGACTGAGAATAAGGACAAGGCAGTCTAACGATATGATTATTAAATTTTGCAGATTAGACTTCTTCTGGTACATATTCCTCCGGTAAAGCAGAAAACTATTACGCTTCTGCTCCTGCGTTTTTCTTGATTCTGTCTTTATGATGTGCAGTCAGGTACAGTATCATACCGATACACAAATATCCCAGCATGCCGAAGAAGAAGCCTTCCAGGCATTGGGGGAAGGAATAGTGTCTTCCTTCTATAAAGAGCTTCATAAATTCTGTAAAAAAAGCTATGATGAACAGCATGGATGCTGTGGATAGTATGCGAATCTTTGTTGTAACTTTGCGGAAGGTGAGGATGATTGCCCAGCTTCCGGTGAATCCTAATGCAAAGAAAAGGATGGCCCTGCCGGCTTGGCGCAGATAGTAGGTGATGGTTAGTATCTGTTCCTGGGTAGGGGTGTTTTTCAGGGTGCCTGTTACCTGGGTTACCAAGGGCTTTTCAAGAGCTTTGGTGGCTGGGCCGCTTTGGAAGGACAGGTATAGGGTTATTAGTAGTATTAGGGTAAATATGATCCATAAGGTGTTGCGGAACCATAAAGGTATTTTAATTGGGGGCATTTGGTGTTCCTTATTTTATGTAATGGAAGTATGTGATAGTTTGATTTTATTTTCTTTTAAGTATAGTATGGGGAAATCTGTTGTGTCAATAGTTTTGATAAATGTTCGTTGGACGAAAAACTTGATATATAATCAATTTGGTGTTACTGTCTATGTTATTTGGAATTTTAAAACTGGTATTTTATATACGTTTATTGCTCCATCTTGGATACTATAACATAAATAGTTGGAATTTTCCAGTGCCATTTTAGTAGAATTGGTTAAAATTGTGAAAATTACTTAATTAAGTTTCTATAAAAATGAATGGTTAGTTGATTTTTTCCCAATTATATTATCAACTAGTCTTAAATGAACATGTTTGATGCTTTTACTTTTTACAACAAAGTCAGTCGTATCCCTACTGATGTTACTAATACTAATCACAATCTACATATAGATATCATTGTCGATGGTCAGTTTTTTATCTATGATCAGACCCAAAATAGATCATGATTTCTCTCACAAAGAAAGTCCATAAATGTCAGTATATACTACTAAGTAATCATATATTATTTTCTTTTCCATAAATTTAAAACAATTTGGATAATCCGTAAATTAATTACTTCACTTCTCATTATTTCATTAAAATGAATGAGGTAAATAAAAGAACACAATGTATAAAACACGATTCCAAAACTAATTTGAATTACCAATGCTTTAATGCCCTTCACATCCAAAAGAAATGGGATCTTATTCAGAAGAATATACATAGCTATCCCGATACATGAAAAAACCGCAAACTCCTTACATATATATTTAAAGTCTACAACCTCACGACTGAAAATTAGTTCCAATATTAATCCAACTAATTCTGCAAACAATGTACCAATAACCGCTCCGTAAACTCCAATTACAGGAATAAGAGAAAAGGAGCAAATTAAATTAACTACAGCATTTATCAAAATAATCCTTAGTGTAAGGAAATCCTTTTTCATTGGATATAAGTATTGTGACCGAAATATATCACCCAATCCAACAATCAAAATGATTGGCGTCATAAGAGAGATTACATTCCCGCACATAAAAAAATCATTTCCATAATATAAGAGAACAAATTGTTTACTTATCGCAAGTAAACCAAATATTGCTCCAGATCCAATCATCATCGTATATGTAATTGAATATCTCATATATTTTCTTGCTAATCTTAGATTGTTTTGAGCCAATAAATTACACACCCGAGGATATAGGACTGTACCAACAACTCCAATAAGTGTCTGCGGAATTCTAATAATTTTATTAGAATATTCATAAAATGCAACGTCATCCTTACTTGATAACAATCCCAATAATGTTCTATCAAACATCGTATATAAACTTACTGCAACAGTTGCCACGAATAGTGTAAGTAATGGTTTGATGTGTTCTTTTATATCTACCCATGAAACTTTTATAAATGGAAGATAACATATTACTTGAGGAACCATGACAATCTGCCCAATAAATACGGACAAACTCATAATTATGGTGTATATCCACAAATCATTAGGTGTTTTTACAAATAAAAAAATGCAAATACACTCAACAATTTTTACCAAAGAATTACGAATTACAATCGATTGAAATTTTTCTAGACCATAAAAAAACCAGGTTATATCAATAGCAGCAGATGCTACATAAATACCTTGAATGGTTGCTATATCTATATCATTAGAGCAAATCAATATAACATATATATAATATACAGTCAAAGCTATGATTGCGACTAAAAAATGAACATAAAACAAACTCCAAAACGTTTTTCTTAGCAGTTTCTCATCCTTTTTCCTTTCTGCTATTATTCTTTGACCATGCTTATTAATCCCCAACATAGCAAATACCACAAAATAATATGCTATAGAGTATGTATATGAATATATCCCAATTGAATTACTCCCAAGCACTCTCGTTAGGTATGGTGCAATTATTAGCGGCACCCCTAAAATAAGAAACTGATACATAGTTTGAAATATAATATTTTTCTTTGCGCTATCAGATTTCCCATATTCCTCCACGGACTTACTCATAAAGTTCACCTCTCGATTCAAGTCGCGTATTGACTATCTTGATTAATTTTATGTGGATACCTCCATAACAATCCAAGAAGACACCAGAATTCAAATGTTGTTGCATAGCTTCTAGAAACTGCCAAATGCACACAGTAGCACAAAAATATCATAATAATGCCACACATTGAATTATTTTCAAATCTTCTTATATAATAGACTATTTTGTATACAAACATAAACAATAATGCGCTCCCCACTATTATTCCAAACTGTAATAATATCTCAATCACTAAATTATGGGCATATCCATTCGTTGTAAACCACCAAATTCTAGAATTAATGTACGCTCTTTCACCAAGAAAACCGTATCCAAAAAGCCAATTTTTCCGAATTAATTCCAAAGAAACATTCAAGATGCTTATTCTTCCATTTGCATCTGACAATGATGACATTTCTGTCCCAAGAATAGCTCCAACAATTCTTGAATTAAATCCCATTACACGCATTATTTCTGATGCATACTGCAAAATACGGCTAAAATTTAATGTAAAAATAGCGGATAAGCAAAGAAATAATACCACTAGTTTCCATCTCTTAGAAAACAACAAAAAAGCCAATAATAGAGCAAAAAGGCTTAAAAGAGAACCTCTTGTTCCTCCAGAAATATTCACGATTGTCCCAACAATGCCAAATAACAAGGATAAATTATTCTTCTGAAATAGTCCAGAATATAATAATGCAATTACATACAACAAAATTGCATAGCTAAAACCCATATAGCCAGTTCCAATTGAGCCATATAATACTATCACTGTGCTATATATAACAACGCCATAACCAATTAGCCGTAGTGTTTTAAAAAAAACAGCATAGTCTTCTACCATCTGCATCAAAATAAATCCAGTTAATCCATAAATAAATATGTTAGAGAACAAGTTTTCATTATCTATAACGTATTTGGCACCATCTGCAAATATATAGGTAAAACCAAATAAAAATAGTACAAAAAAGTATGTCAAAACAGCTCCCTTCCTCAACCTTTTCACACAGACTGAGAAGGAAGCAAGAAAAGAAAGCGCTAAAAAGGAAATAATAACAAACTGCAATCGTCTATACATAGCATTTTCGTGACCAAACATATACCCATTCAAAGACATAAACGACCTCTGTGACATGAATACAATAATAAATATACTTAAAGCATACTCTTGAAATCTATTGATATTAATTCTTAACTTCATTATTATGCAGACCTCTATCTTTACAATTTATTTTGTTCTATGCTTAATTCCACAATAGACTTCATTGACCTGCCTTGCATTATTCTCATCTGTCATATTCTGACGCATATAATTCTGGCCATTCTTTGCGATTTGCTTTACCTGCTCAACATTCTCAAGACTCCAAATGATTATTTCAGTCAGACTATCACTATCTCCACATTGATAAAGAAGCCCAGTCTTTTCATGCGATATTAGTTCCATAGTCGCAGCACTTCGGGCTCCAATCACCAAAGAACCACCTAACATTGCTTCTACTGTAACTCTGCCAAACGCTTCTGCTTTTGAACAAATAAAGGTAATATCCGCTTCACGATAAAAAGTTTCAACATCAGTTCGATACCCACTAAAATCAACATATTGTTCCATTCTTGCTGATATAACTTTTTCCTTTAAATAATCAACATATTCTTCTTGTCCTTTACCCACAATCTTAAGGAAAAAATTATGGTGCCCCCTATTATATACTTCGGCACAGGCATCAATCAGTTGCTCTTGTCCTTTTGATATGCTAATTGAACCAACAATTAAAAATTGTACTACACGCCCTTTAAACAAAGTATGATTATCGACATAGAATTTTTGTACGTCTATCCCATTGTAAATTTTGATCAAATTTGCTTCTGGAATCAATCTCTCATATTTCTGCTTTATACTTTCTGAGATTGCAATTACACAGGTGGCTTGTTCAATTAGCCTATATCCTTTCTCTCGATTCCATATACAAACATTTTGATCTTCCTCAAGGAATTCTCTAATATGCCATACATATGGAATATTCATTCTTGCAGCTACCTGAGCTGCTAAATATGTCCATGATGTATTCATATGAACAATATCGATATTCAATTTCTTAAATAGATTTTGGTATTTGAGTGTAGCTAAAGTATTCAAACTTGATTTACATATACAATTTAACTTATTCTTTATCGTGTCAAATTCTTTTTGCCTCGATATCCAATTATAAGTTCGTATAAAATGGTATGGAATTCTCTCCAAATCCAGCAGTTCTTGACCTTTCCCTTCTCTTGGAATAACAACATGAACATTGTGATTATATTTATACTTAAGTATAGTGCAAAGGCGCACCATACTCAAAAAAGCTCCAGATGCCACATCATTATCAGAAGCAATAAATAATATATTCATAGGTTTATGTTCCCCTTTTGAATTAGCTTAATGTCGTGGGTACCTCGGTTTAAAAGCAATGGGAATTCTTCCTAGCTCTGTTGCAATAATAGATTTGAGTATATTATTTGAAACCTTATAGATACTATTTCGTTTTACAATAAAATGATTTGTTTCAATCCAAACTTCCAATAGCCTTTCAGCAACAAATCCATAAATTCGTTTTTGAAAGTCACTTCTATCTGAAACATCCGTTCTTTCTTCTATGTAGAATAGAATTGTAAACAACCATTCGCAATATCGATCGAAATTTTCCTTTGACATAGCTATCATATTAAACATTGGAATTTGTTTTCTGTGCATTATTTTGTTGAAATTTTCTAAATATTCTGGAAAATAAAGCACAATTGCTTGACGGGCTAACTCTAAATCACAAATATAGTGCCTTTCTTCATAAAACTGCCAGATATCAGCATAAAACTTATACTCTCTACTAGTAACAACATCACACGCAGTTAGTTCATTCTCAATATATCTTTTAGTAGAAATACAAGGAAATACAATCCCTCTTGGCATAAAAAACCGTCTGTAATGTTCAATTGATACATATTCACTACTAGAGTCATTTTTCCATATCCAATAGTATGCCGTCAATTCACAAAAATTAACATTTTTGTAGGCAATGTTTTCCCCTGTATTATCTCGCAAATAATTACCCTCGTTATTTCCATCTCCCACAAATATAGGATGTCTTCCTTTTGGTATAAAATCAACATTTTTATGCGTAACCATATACATACTCAACATGTTTGTAACCTCACTCCTTATTAAGTAATACTCCTTCGATATTATATTTTAAGCTACTTATATTGAATGATTATGCCATAGGGGTTGTATTTTGCCCCCCCCCCCGATAATTCGAGATTTAATTAATATAGATTTTATTAACTGTTTAAAGCATATCCACGGAAAAATTTTCCATATAATTTTGTCAAAGCTGCTTCCAGCCTTTATCTCTTTAAAGAAATATGATCTTCCAGAATTTCGTTCAGTCGGACGACAAAGCTGATTATTTTCCTTAATCGCTTTCTCCTTATCAACTGGCTGAATAGCAATTTGAATTGCGTTTAATAAGTATTTCCCCTTTGAAGTATTCGCTAGAATAAGTGAAATACCTTTTTTTACTTCTTCTTTTGGTAACTCACTTCCCCACGAATCTCCTAATGTTATATCAGAGACCCTAGCACTACACGCATAATTGCAATAATAACAGTTTTCTGTATAATCTAAACCACTTAGAAAAGCTATTGAATATGCATCGCAAGTTCCCTTAGTTGTTATATATTCTGCATCAGTTATTAACTGAAAATTACTTTTTGAACGAAATAGAATATTAGAAACCATTTTTTGATATATGCCATGCTGGTTTAAATAAACATAAAGAAGTTCAGGTGTAGGTGTTCCATGGCATATTAAATCAACTGTAAATAATCCATGCTCTAAATTCTCTCCTACAAATAACTTTACTGCGGACACTTGGCAAGGCAACCCTATAAATAGAATCTTTTTTCCATTTCTCAGTTTTTCTTTAATAGCTTTGTACACTCCAGAAGGATTACTTTTAACATATTTTGAACCTGCAAAAGATGCTATGTCAGAGATAGAATCCGCACATATGAAAACAAATTCACCATTCTTGTAACAGCAACTATATACATCCCCTATACTATTGTAAAAGTATTTTTCGATCGCAGCTGCTACTCCACCAGATGAGCTGTTCTGTCTAGTCTCATCCTTTATCCAGCCCTGATACCATCCCAACGGCTCATTTTTAACTATTTCATCGTTGCAATTTTGACATACCTTTTTACATTCCCCGCATCTCATGCATTTTTTATCATCTATGACTGCATTATATACATCTAAATCTCTTTCAATTCTGATAGCATTCTTAGTACATATATCTATACAAGCCATACATCCACAGCACATATCAAGGTTGCATACAGTTTTCATTGCAAATTCATTCCCTTCTATATTTAAATCTCAAATAAAGTGTTTTCTCAAATACTCCATAGACACCACTCTTTTCGCCTCTATAATTGAATCAACTTTTTCCCAATCAATTCTTTTATCTTTCACTCGTAAAATATCATCAAAATCTTGAATATTCCTACTCTCTATTTGAAGCATCTGTTGCAAATTCTCAAGCCTTGTATTCTGGGCATGTCCAATTTTGGGAAAAACAAAAAATGGCACATGATATAAACAACTATATACACAACTATGAAACGAATCCGTAAATACAAATTCTGCATTTTTTACTAGATTAATAAACTCATCTGGTGTGGCCGCCCAATATTTTATATCTCCAAATCTAAGATCATACCACTCAGTATATTCAGACTCCAAAAAAGGAATTGTCACTATCTTTAGATTGAACATTCTTGAGAATTCTTCAACGCATAATCTTTGCTGTTTTGTTCCCTTTAATATATATGCAAACACATATGGCTCGTTAATGATTCTCTCTCCTGACAAATCATCCCACCTGCACTTATCTATTAACATTGTTGGATCTAAAACCGTAATACATTTCGTTTTCCCTATAGCAGAATTAATAAGGTCAGTTCCAATGCTTTCACGGCATGAAATGCCATCAAAATTCAATAAAGAACCTTTTATAGCGAAGATTTCTTTGGGTGTCAACTGGGTAATACCTATACTAGGGGCATACGATATTTTAATCTTATCCGGCTCTGCAAAACTCAACCAATACATACTATTTAATGCAACCAACCGCGGATTCCATATTTGGTCACTTCCACATATAAACCCATCGTATTTCTGATTTATAAGTCTAATGTTTGACTCATTGTACTGTTCCTCTGATACTTTTAGCTTATCGTTTACAAACTGTTGTATCCGTTTATTCCTATTTCTTAAGCCTCGAAATGACACCTTCCAAAATACACGTTTTAATGTTTTACGAACTCCTATCGTTTTTAGTTTATCTATCAAATTATCTATAGAGGTAATGCTCTTTCCAAACTGATTAATAATTTCATAATCAACATTGGGTAAACTATTCATTGTACATTGTAGTGCATACGCCTGTAGTATTGAGCCATAATTGTTTCTCCACCATGTAATACCCGCTATCTTCATTAAACATCCCCCTTATTTTCCATCATATATCAAACTATACTTCCTGCCTTAATTACTGTATTGGCCTTTACAGTTATTCCTCTTACAACAATTGCCCCGGCATACACTATACAGTCCGACTCAAATAAAGACATTCCTCTAACTTTACCATCTGCATCTAACCGCCTCAGCTTGCCGTTTTTCCACCTAAAGTTACATTTTGATAATTGTGCTCCCTTTTTAATAACACTTTTACCGATTACAGTTCCCAAACCATGCATAATCGCACCCCCGCCAAAGCTACACGGTAGTCAATATCAACATGAAAAAGCAAACAATTAACATACCATATAATTTTACTAATCACTGAAAGGTGCATCATATAGAACAGATTTGATAATCTAAACAAACAGACGCTATAGAAATCAGAATTTTAAAAAAGGTCAAAATAAACTTACCTTCTCCTCTGCTTTAAAACGCCTTAAAATCATCAATTATTCTTATAAAGTAACCTCATCTAATAAGCTTTTTATATGTTTAGACTTCATCTTTTCCAACAATTACTGTCAATCTATGTAAATACGCCTTAACAAACTTGCAGACTCTTTTGAGTCAAATCCTGCTGCCCTAACAGCAGCTTGTCCAATATCAGAACTTATACTACGATTGTTTCTTTTAACCTCATCAAGAATTTTCTCAGCCCAAACAGATGCTGAATTTTGTAAGGATTCAAATAACACCAATCTACTAAGCATAGATTCTTTTGTTATAGTGTCCGCAAGTAAACACGGTAAACCATTAATCTGCCATTCTACTACGACTAATGGAAAACCTTCAAAAAGAGAAGGTAGCAACATCCCATCCATAGCATTTAGAAGTTCGGCAACTTTGTCTGTCTTTCCAGTAAAAACAATATGATCGGATATATCTATACACCTTTCCTCTATCTCATGTTTTAGAGGTCCATCACCCATCATAAATAAAACACAATTCGGTTCCCTTTTCACAATTTCATGATATATTTCAACCAAAAATATATGGTTCTTCTGTTCGAGGAAATTGCCCACATGCCCAATTACTATTTTGTTTTCAATTTGCAATATGCTTCTAATGAAGTTCCTCTTTTCTTTATTAAATGCATATTTTACGACTTCCCGTCCATTTTTTATTACTGTAAATTGCTTTGAAGAAAAGAGCCATTTTCCTGCCTCAACGCCGCAGGCTATTGCTTGGGTATAAAACAAGTTAAAAATCGGCCGAAGCAATTTATCCACTTTGACTTGCTCACAGGTCGTATTATGTGAATGAGCAAGTCTCTTTGGACAACCTCCCAGCCACGCAGCAACCATTTCAATGACTAATGTGGCACTGTTTCCATGTGCATGGACTACTTGTATTTTATTCCTTTTTATAAATTTAACTAACTCGATGAAATAGGATAAAGTGTCAGCCTTGCGGGTTGAAAAATCAACAACATGACATCCAATACTCTCAAAATCTTCTCTGATACTCTTCTCAACATATATCGTTCCAGCAACATATATATCCATGTTTGTTAAATCCATATTATGTAACAAGGAACTTATTACAGATGTTATTCCTTCATATTGAAGGCCAACTGTGCTAATAACTAACACTTTTAAATTGTTATTCTTCATGCTGTCCTCCAACTTTCCATTAATTAATAATCCTTTCCTCTGGAATATTATTTTTTATTATTTGCATTAATCTCAATATACCCCTTCCATCCCTTTGCTGCTAACCATGGCTTATCATATTGGTAAAAGTCTTTTAATGCAATTTTTTCCTCTCCATCTCGAAAACATATTATGTCTTTGTATGTAGATGATGTAATAGGATATTTTTTTATTTCGAAAGCATGTATAAGTTGTGGTATTTTTCGATAGTCAAATCCCATTATTCTTGCTGCTACACAATCTATTTCTACAGGATCTGTTCCGCAAATAAGCAGACTTGCCTTCATAATCTCAGGTTCTAGTGGTCCATTACCCTGTCCTCCATATATTCCATCAACAATACCAATATATCGTTTTTTTGCTTTATAATTATCATCACGTAATGTACCATCTCCGTTTGAATAATACATCACTTTGTTGAGATCCAAAATCATACGCCACAGAGTATCATTTCCATACCAGCCACCGCTTCTAACAGTTTTTTTGTTGTTTCCCCATACGAAAATAGCAATTTTCTTTAATGGAACTAATATAGGAGTAAGCCATTTATATCTCACAACCACATTCTTAGCAATTGTAGTTAGCTTACTCTCGAAAGCCACACTTGAAGAACTTGATTCAAATTGGTCACCCCCATCTTTAGGCGTTCCAATTGTATGGTGCGGTAGCAAATTTTTATTTGTATTAATTCCCACCAAATTTTTAAGGCAACATGTAATTCCAGCTTTTCTATGTGTTTTTAACTTTGGTAAATTTATCAGTACATCTGCGTCTATAACAGTTCTAGAAACACTATAAATATTATCAACGCCATTATGAGCAGCATTAGTTTCTTTTGTGTCATAATCAGCTCCATATAAAAGCTGCTTTGTTTTTGGTTTATTATGAAACTCACTAGTATCATTCTTCATATTAACTATAACTTTTCCCGAAGGATCTCCGGGAAGTTTTTTACGTGAAATAATAATTCCATTGGAAGCCATTTTCCATTCTTCATCCCTCAAATCAATAATCTCAAGAGATATTTTTCTGTCTAAACAGTAATTTTTCCACTCATCAACAGGCATATGACTAAGTATCTTCGAAAAAGAAGCACCTGTCATTGGTGCATCTGCTACAATTATCTTCCCAGTGCTATCAAGAATATCACACAAAAGTTCTATAACCGATGTAATGATCACCGGGTGTGTTATCACATATTCCCAGTCTCCATCTTGAATTCTAGATTCTTGAACTAAATTAGGTTTGATAACTACCTTATCAGTGGATATTATTGATTTTAGTACACCACTATTTAGAATATGCCCTTTAATTACTTCCTTATCATAGTTTACTCTTGTGTATAGATATACTACACTCATTTTCTTTCCTCCAAAAAAAGAAGTTGACCCATATTTTTATCAAATTCACCTGTAAAATAAGAAAGCATACCACCATCCGGCGTAAACGTTAATTCACCAAAATACACCTTCTCTTCAATTTGATATAAATCTACCCTAACAAAACGGAAATCCTTAGATAAACACTTTGATATCTCCAGCATTTCTAATAGACGAGTCGGTTTTTTAATTTCCTTATCATTTTTATATTTGCCACAGATTACATCCATCGGTTGCCATTCCAAATCATATACATTTAACTTCAAACCTTTGTATCGTTCACTACATACAAGAATAAATACAGGTTTACCATTAAAACAATGAATTTTATAATCCAAAATTGTTTCTGCACCATCTAGAAATTGTTCGCATATAACTCGATGCTGTATATTCTTATAGTGTGGTTCTTGAGCATCTCGATTAAAGCCATTATGAATCCAACCATTCATAATTTTTTTTGCTTTATCAAAATTGAATTCTTCCTTATTATCACAAATCAAATTCATTTGGCATCCATATGTAGCCTTCAACACAAATCTGTGCGGTAAACTTCCAAAGTCAATCTCATCTTCTCTTTCGTAAACATCCCCAATTAATGGAACTAATAAGTGCTCCAAACCTTTCGAACTTACATAGTTTCGAACTGCATACTTATCTGAACACATTTCTACTAATGAATCTGTATCTCGAAATTCCAGATAACATATTTTGTCAGATAATGTTTGAGGTTCATCAAGATTTATCGTTTTTCCGAAACGTATCTTGGCTTCCATTTTCAACATAGTTTCCGGACCAATTAGAACTGCCACTCGATTAATCACAAACCGAAGAATTGCCTTTATGCTCATTTTTGAAATTCCCTTTCTTCGTTGTAGATATCTTCATGATTTTCTTTTTTCCAAAATCAATTGACTTCTTTGTCAATATATTTAATAATACTATCTAAATACTTTTCTGTATTTGACTGGTATATTGCAAATTCTTTCTTTTCTAATTCTTTCAGACATTTACCCAATTCACTTAAATTCTCACAACTACTAATAAAATTACTTTTAGTAAATTCAGAAATAAGCTGCAACTGATGATCATCCACATGCTCCCCATATTTCTTTAATCTAGGTACAGCAATTACTTTTTTCCCATCCTTTATTGCGCTTATAATCGCACCTGTACCACCATGAGTTATCACAATGGATGCCTTATCCATCATACTTTCAAATTCATCTCGATTCAAAAAAGGTTTATACTCATAATGAGCGGGAACATAGTCACACACACCAGATTGGGCAAACACTTCTTCTGCTATCTCTCCATTTGCAACCAGTTCATCTACTGCCTTCAGCAATCTATTGAACTGAAATTTCTGCGACCCAACTGTAATAAAAATCATGTATTCTCCTCATCATAACTTTAGTAGATTCCACCTAAGCACTCTGCCCTTGGATAGAAATCTTTCATGCTTTCCCATTGCACATAAAATTTATCTGCGAATTTATAAATTAGTTTTCCGGTTTTTGTCGGAGATGTGACTTTCGCAAAGGACTCTATGTAAATGACTTTACCTCCGAATAATTTTACTAGTATACACATTGGTATCATAGATAAAACACCCGTGCATATAATCACTTTAGGACGTTCAACAATGTAGATACCCAGTGAGAGAAATGCATTAACAAGCAACTTAAACCAGCACAACCTTTCCTTTCGGTTTATTTGTAGCACATACTTCATTCTTACTCCTTTTACTTGAGCTTTGTAAGCAGTTTTCTCCGTCATAAAAAAACCATCATATTCTTTCAATAATGGTTTTAACATCAACAGCTGTTCAAAATGCCCACCAGAAGAAGCCGCAAGACATATCCTTGATCTCTTCATAATCCATCTACTCCCTACTACTTAATCCCGCTGGTAAATATCTCTTGTGTAAACCTTGTCTCTAACATCATCTAAACAGGTATCATATCTATTCGCAATGATCGCCTGACTTTGCCTTTTAAACTTCTCTAAATTATTTACCGTCTTACTTCCAAAGAAAGTTTCGCCATCTTTCAAAGTCGGTTCGTAAATGATCACTGTCGCCCCCTTTTCCTTTATACGCTTCATGACACCCTGAATAGAGCTCTGACGGAAGTTATCGCTGTTGCTCTTCATAGTCAGTCTATACACACCAATCACGCAATTATTTTTCTTATCTACTTGATATCGCTCGTAATCATCAAAGTATCCTGCCATCTTCAAAACGCGATCGGCGATAAAATCTTTCCTTGTTCGGTTACTCTCCACGATCGCTTCCATCAATTTTTCCGGTACATCCGCATAATTTGCTAACAGTTGCTTGGTATCTTTAGGCAGACAATATCCACCGTACCCGAAGGAGGGATTATTGTAATGAGTTCCAATTCGAGGATCAAGGCAAACACCTTGAATGATCTGCTGGGTATTCAACCCCTTCACTTCAGCATAAGTATCCAATTCATTGAAATACGCCACACGCAGTGCGAGATAGGTGTTGGCAAACAACTTTACCGCCTCGGCTTCAGTAAAGTTCATAAATAATATGTCGATATTCTCCTTTATGGCTCCTTTAACAAGTAAGTCTGCAAATTCATGAGCAGCATCAATCAGTCTCTGATTGTCCATATCAGTACCCACGATAATACGTGACGGATAAAGATTGTCATATAGGGCTTTTGATTCTCTCAAAAATTCTGGGCTAAAAATAATATTCTCACTATGGTATTTTTTTCTAATAGACTGAGTGAACCCAACCGGAATCGTCGATTTGATAATCATAATAGCCTCCGGGTTAATCTCCTGGATTAGCTTAATTACCGTCTCAACTGCAGAGGTATCGAAATAGTGTGTAATTGGATCATAGTTCGTTGGGGTTGCGATAATCACAAATTTGGCATCGGCATAAGCCGACTTCGCATCCAGAGTAGCTGTCAAGTCGAGTTCTTTTTCTGCCAGATATTTTTCAATATACTCATCCTGTATAATGGATTTTTTCTTATTAATAAGTTTTACTTTTTCCGGCACCACATCCACAGCTATCACATGATTATGCTGCGCAAGCAGAATTGCAAGGCTCAAACCCACATATCCAGTTCCCACAACGGCGATTTTTATCCTGCTCATACTATTACCCTCTCAATTTATTAATTAGTATATAATTTATATCAAACCTCATATTGTATTCATAAGCATTTCATAAGTTGTATGTTCGAAAATTATGCCAATATAGGGGACTAAATATTTTCTTTTCTCCTATATCTGTCAAAGTACAGCCACAAATTTGTTTCTCAAAGCAAACTGATAAATTACCACTAATTGCGGTCCACAATTTAGATGCATTCTCATTTGTTCCATCTATCACAACTTTTTATGTTTATTTTTCTATTCTGTCTTTATTCCAAGAAATATCACTTTATATCAAGCCCTTATCTCTGAATGCATTTGCCCCATCCTCTCACTCCTCCACCTTCACCACCAATTCCCTAACCTCCGACCGATTCCCATCCGAATCCACCGTATACAACGTCACCGGATACTCCCCCGCCGCATTCAAATCCACATGCCCTTCCAGCTTCAAATTATTATAAAGCGTATTATAATCATCCTTATCATCCGACATCGCCGAGATCACCTGCCCCCAATTCGGAGCCGTACCAATTTTCGTACTTATCGTATCCCCGCTCATCACCAGCACCGGATTAGGCCCGGCCTGCGGCTCTTCTCCCTGTTCATCCTGCCTTGCGTCATCTCCGGCATTCTCCCTGTTCGGTTCTGCCTCATCCTCATTTCCGTCTCTATCTTCTTCTGCATCAGAACTGCTTTCCGTCTCATTCTCTGTCTCAGACTCAGTCATTCCGCTTTCCTCTGTTTCACTTCCCTCTTCCAGCCCTTCTCCCGCAGCAGGCATCACATCTCCCCCCTGATTATTCCCCGCCGTCGTAAACATCCGTGAAGCCTTCCCCACATTATTCGCACTATCCCGCGCCACATAAGTCACAATCACTTCTTTCCCATTCGTCCCCGCAATTTTCTCCACCAACAGGCTGTCACTCACATCCCCGTCCTTATCATCCATAGCGGTTACTCCCTGCAGCAGCAGTTCCTCATCCATCCCCTCTTCATAGCTCGCCAGATTCTCCCCGAACGAAATCACCGGCGCCGTCCTGTCTTTCCCCAGATACAGAAACAAACATACTGCCAGAAGTACGATATCTATTCCTCCGATTATAAATACCAGCTTTTTTATATCCATCTCCTCGTCTCCCTCTATTTCAGTTCTTCTATCGTTTCTGTATCTTCAACCAGCTGCACCATATCGATATCCAGCTGAATCATATCGTCTTCCGGATACCCGTTTTCCTCCAGCCCCTTCTCTTTCCCGGAGCCCGAACCATTTTTCCCTTCATGGGAACGTTCGCCGGTATCCCCTTTTACCGCCTTTGCGGCCTTTGTCCCTTTCTGAACCACTGCCGCATGCAGTCCGCCTTCTTCATCATTTCCGTAATACTTGCCATAATATTTCCCGTAATACTTCCCATAATAAGCGCCATAATACCCTTTACCGCTCATATTCACCTTGTTCAGTATCACGCCCAGGATCCGGCAGTCCACCTTTTCCAGCTGCTCCTTTACCTTCTGGGCAAATTTATAGCTGATAGCCCCGCTCTCAATCACAATAACCGTCCCATCACAATGCTGGGCGGCCACCGCACCGTCAATGACACTTCCCAAGGGCGGCGTATCCACAATCACATAGTCATATTCTTTCCGCAGATATTCCAGCAGAAGCTCAAACGCATCATTTCCAAGCAATTCACTGGGATTCGGCGGTACCGGTCCGGAAAAAATCACATAGAAGTTTGGAATATTCGTCTTACAGCATATTTCAGAAATTGACGCCTGTCCGCTCAGATAATGGGATAATCCATACCGTGACGCATTGCTTTTATAGCGTCCCTTCAATACAGATTTACGAAGATCTGCATCCACCAGGATAACCTTTTTCCCGCCTTCTGCAATGGATATGGCAAGTTGGAAGGAAACGCTCGTCTTTCCTTCATTAGGAGTGCTGCTGGTCACAGATATCACTCTTCTGTCCTTGCCGGAAAATTCCAGGTTGGTCCGAAGGGTTTTATAACTTTCTTTGGTTCGAAAATCAAGTTTTTCAATCGCATTAAATGTAACTGTCTGCATGTTTTTTACCTTATTCCTTTATCTGTTGATCCTCTGTCCGTATATTTCGCAGGTTTGTCATTTTTATTTCCATACATGATAACAGCAGAAAAGTAACCGCTCCCCCGGTACTCTTTTCTGCCTCCCCCAACTAGCTTCTTTTCACTTTTTTCTTTTTCTTCTTTGCGTCCGTTTCCCCTTCATTTAAGGGAATCACCGCCAGGGTGGAAAGCTGCAGATATTTCTCCACATCCTCCGGTGTTTTCACGGTATCGTCCATCAGGAAACGTACCAGGACAATCGCAATCATCAGGAAAACACCGAGTACGCCTCCGATTAATGTATTCTTCAGCACACTGGGACCGGCCTTGTCCATAGGCATATTTGCAGTTTCCGACACATTCACCGCCTGGATATCCATTACGTTCATGATATGTACCGCCGCGGCTTCCCTGATGGCATTGGCGAGCTGCATCGCCATCACCGGATCCGTATCCGTAACGGTAATCGCCAGGATTCGGGTATCCGTAGGTGTTGTTACCGAAACCTTTTTCTTCATTTCATCATAACTGAGATCCAGTCCCATTCCCTGTACCACTTCTTCCAGTACAAAACGGCTCTGAATCAATTCCGCATAATCTTTGGTAAGCTGTGTCCCCAGCTGAATATCCGAATAGGTCACGGCGTTATTTTCCTGTTTATTCAAAATATAAATCTTGGTAGTGGACTCATATTTGGGCACGCCAAAGATCTGGGTAACAAGAAAAGTCCCCAGCGCCACCATAATACCTACCGAAACAATTAATGCCAGATTATGTATCAAAACCAGGCAGATCTCCCATAAATCAATTTCTATCTCATCTGTCTGCCGTATCGTATTTTCTTCCATATAACTGCTTTCTCCTGTGTAAATATTCCATCGCATTTTTGACTGCAATGGCAGTCTGTGTTCCTGTCATCCCTGCTTTACAGCAGCCTGTCTTCCAATATATAACCCGGATTTTCCACCAGCAGCTTTCCTGCCACTTCTGTACCAAGCTTCTTTTCCAGATATGCGGCGCATTTTTTCATCCGGGGCGCACGGTTTCCGTCGCTGTGGGTGTCCGTCGCTGCAAAATCCACCATTTCCATTTTTAAAAGCTTCCTTACTACGTTTTTAACCGCAAGTCCCTGATCCCCGGCTACGCTCGATGCATTTACCTGAAAATAACATCCGGTATCCTCCTTCAGCTCCGCAGCCTTGTCCATATCTTTTATTACATTGGTATACCGTTCCACATGAGCCAGGATGGGCCAATATCCAAAAGAAGCTGTCCTGGCAAGAGCATCCCGTATATAGGAGTAGTCTTCACCTGGCAGGAATTCTATCAGTATGTAATGCGAATCTGCCATGGTTCTTATTTTTCCGGCTTCAAGTAACTCTGCAAGGCCGTGGCGGTAAAAAATTTCGTTTCCCGGATAGAGCTTAACAGGAATTTTTAACTTCTCCGCTTCTTCCTGCAGAATTTGCAGCCTTTTCGTTATCCCATCAGGTGTTACACACCTGCGATCTGCCTTTTGATGAGGGGTGGCAATCATGCCTGAAATCCCCTCAGATGCCGCAATTTCCAGCATTCTCAGCGATTGCTCCATAGAGCCGGCCCCGTCATCCACAAACGGAATTATGTGTGAATGTATATCGATAATTTCATTCATATTTGTAACTGTTTTTGTAATTTGCTTTTTCCCTTTCGTATTATTTTCTTCTTGATTCAGGAAATTTACATATGTACGTTTAAAACTATTATATTATATACGTTTTAAACAGGTGTTGTCAAACCCCATTTTCCAAAATAATTCCTTTACGGGTATTTTTTTTGTTAATATGCCAGATATTTCGAGGTTTTGTTACTGTAGCAATATTTATTTTTTTTTGCTATAATAAAGAAATTATTGTCATATTTGCATATTTATGGATGCATACGTTGACTTTCGTTAAACATCAGCCACAAAAAGGTACCCCGTAACTTAGAACCTGTATACTGTCAGGAGGAACATGCAATGTCTGATACCTACAATAGACTTGCGGCAGGCGAACGGCTACGTTTAAAACGTACCTTACTGGGGATGACACAGGAAGAAATGGCGGAACGGATTGGCCGTGTGCCAAAATACTATGCCGATATTGAACGAGGCAGCTGCGGAATGTCAGTAGAGACATTAATGGCCCTATCCCATTCATTGAACATGTCCCTGGATTATATTATTTTCGGTAATGAGTCCGATAATAATGTCCAGAAGCATCAGGATGAAATAAGTGCCATTCTTGATATACTCGATACTTGCCCGGACAAAAAAAGAGATTATGCCCTCAGGCTGCTGAAGCTTTTTATTGCAGCGTGTAATAATTAATCTCAAAAAAAATTATCTGAATTTTTAGTGTTTAGTTTTACCCCAACATACTACTTATTGATAGTAAACAAGCATTTCAGTCATCTTAGTAAGGAAATCACGTAAGTCTAAAAGTCTGTAAAAGGCAGAGCGGTTTTCTGCTCTGCCTGTCATCAACCAAAATTATTTCCATAATAAATAAAAAAACACAGCCTCCTTTACAGAAAGACTGTGTTCTATCATCACTTATTCTAAACTTTAAAAACTTCAAAACCGCATTATTTAATGAGCATTGCATCTCCAAAGGAAAAAAAACGGTACTTCTCCTTAACCGCCTCTTCATAAGCCGCCAGCACGTGTTCTCTGCCCGCGAGCGCGGATACCAGCATCACCAGAGTGGATTCCGGCAGATGGAAATTGGTTATGAGCGCATCCAGCACCTTAAACCGGTAACCGGGATAAATGAAAATTTCAGTATTATCACAGCACTCTTCCATGTGTCCGTTTTCATCACAGGCGCTTTCTACGGTCCTGCAGCTGGTAGTTCCCACACAGACTACTCTGTGTCCGTTCTCTTTGGCTTTATTTATCTTGTCCGCTGCCTCCCGGGTTACCTGATAATACTCGGAGTGCATATGGTGTTCCTTAAGGTTATCCACTTTCACCGGGCGGAAGGTCCCAAGGCCCACATGAAGGGTCACATAGGCTATATCCACGCCCTTCTGTTCCAGCTCCTGCAGAAGCTCCGTGGTAAAATGAAGCCCTGCCGTAGGCGCAGCCGCCGATCCTTCATACCTGGCATATACCGTCTGGTAACGGTTCTTATCCTGGAGCTTATGGGTAATATAAGGCGGCAGAGGCATTTCTCCCAGCTGATCCAGCACTTCCTCCCAGATACCCTGGTATTGAAACTGAATCAGGCGGTTTCCTTCCTCCACAACCTCCAGTACCCGGGCATGAAGCAGTCCGTTGCCGAATACCAGCTTTGTACCGGGCCTTGCTTTTTTACCCGGTTTTACCAGCGTTTCCCATATATCATTTTCCCTGCGCTTCAGCAGCAGCACCTCCACGGCGCCGCCGGTTTCTTCTCTGATTCCCATCAGCCTGGCAGGTATTACCTTGGTATTATTCAGCACAAGGCAGTCTCCGGGTTCCAGATAATTCCCGATTTCCCGGAACACATGATGAGAAACCTCACCGGTTTCTTTATCCAGAACCATGAGCCTGGAGGACGAACGGTCCTCCAGAGGGTCCTGGGCAATCAGCTCAGGAGGTAAGTCATAATAAAAATCAGATGTTTTTAATTCTTCCATATTCCTTCTTCTTTTCCGAAGTATGGCTGCTTACAGGCCGGCCTTTTTCAGGAAAGCAACATAACCTCTCTTCGTTTCATAGACATCGGCCTTGCTGGTGGCTTCCCAGGGTGCATGCATGTTAAGTACGGCTACGCCGCAGTCAATCACGTTCATACCATATAATGCCATGATATAAGCGATGGTTCCGCCGCCGCCCACATCAACCTTACCCAGCTCCGCCGTCTGGAATACCACATCCGAGCTGTCCATAATTTCTCTGATATGTGCCACATATTCCGCATTGGCATCATTAGAACCTGATTTTCCTCTGACACCGGTAAATTTGTTGAAGACCATACCGTTTCCCATGAACGCGGAATTTTTCTTTTCGAAGCAGGAGGCATAGGAAGGATCATAGCCTGCGCTCACATCAGAGGAAAGCATAGTGGAATTGGACAGACATCTTCTTAAATTCAGTTCACTGTATTCCCCCATAAGCTCCATCAGTTCCGCAGTCATATTTTCAAAGAAACGGGACTGCATACCGGTAGCTCCCACACTTCCAATTTCTTCCTTATCCACAAGGATACAGCATGCTGTACGGTCTGTCACTTCTCCTGCCACTTCCAGAACAGCCCTCGCAGAGGTATACGCGCATACTCTGTCATCCTGTCCGTATGCAAGGATCATGCTTCTGTCAAAGCCTGCTTCCCTCGCTTTGCCTGCCGGAACGATTTCCAGCTCTGCAGAAAGGAAATCCTGTTCCTCAATACCATAGGACTCCTTCAGAATATTCAATACGCCTGCAGTCACCGCGTCTTTATCCTTGTCCTTCACAGGTATGTTGCCGACAATCAGATCAAGGGCCTCTCCCTCAATCACTTTAGACGCTTTCTTTTCCATCTGTTCTCCGGCCAGATGGACCAGCAAGTCTGAAACGAAGAAAACAGGATCGTCTTCATTGTCACCCACATTAATCTCCACTGTGGTACCATCCTTCTTAACTACCACACCATGCAGGGAAAGGGGAATCGCCACCCACTGGTATTTCTTCACCCCGCCGTAATAATGGGTATCCAGATAAGCAATGCTGCTGTCCTCATAAACAGGATTCTGCTTAACATCCAGCCTGGGCGAATCAATATGGGCTCCCAGAATATTCATGCCTTCCTTCATAGGCTTTTTCCCAATCTGGTACATAACCAGGCATTTGTTCATATTGACGGCATAAATCTTATCTCCTGGCTTAATTTTGCTTCCGCTTTCCAGTAAAGCGTTCAGTTCTACGTAGCCTTCCTTTTCAATCAGGTTAACAAGGGTGTCCACACACTCTCTTTCTGTCTTTCCTGCATCCAGAAAATCCATATATTCTCTGGCAAAGGCTTCCACTTCCTTCAGCTGTTCCTCTGAATAGCTGTTCCAAACATTTTTCTTTTCCATCAGTCGTTACCTCCGGTTCCCTTTATTTTTGAGCCAAGCACCGGTGCGAGCAGCTGTTTGGCTTTTGGGACCTCATCACTGTGGATACGGAAGATGCAGGCAGATTTTCCCCTTGGTTTCCGAAAAAAGAGCAGGCTGTTCAGCCCCTTCTCTTCCCACTCCACAAAATAGGAGATCCTGTTTTTTAAAAGGATCCGCTCGACCTTTTCTTTTGTTTCCATATCATACACTTTACAAAAATCCACTTCGTGATTTACCGTTCCAATATCCATATCTGCTCCCATCTGCGTGCCATGCACGCATACGATTAAAATCGTACTTAAATCAGGGAGGCTGCATACGGCAGAAGCCGTATGTTAAAACCTCGCCTCTTTTAAAAGGTGCTTCACAAATCTTATTGTACTACTGTCTCAGCTCAATGCCAAGACCCTGAAGGCCATTGAGGATTTTTTTCATTGCCGCACTGACATCGGCATCCTCCAGCGTCCTGTCTTTGGCACGGAAGGTGAGCGTATAAGCCACCGATTTGAAGCCTGCCTGAATCTGGCTTCCCTCATATATATCGAACAGGGAGTAGCTTTCCAGAATCTTTCCGCCTCTCTGGGCAATGACCGCTTCTATCTGGCCTACAAGTATTTCTCTGGGGACTACCATGCTGATATCCCTTGTAACCGCAGGATATTTGGCAATTCCTTCGTATTTTCTGTCAAATGTGGCGAACGGAATGATTTCCGGCATATCCAGCACAGCCACATATGCTTTGGTGCCGATGTCATAATTATCCAGCACTTCAGGATGAACCTCGCCCAGATAACCGATTACTTTTCCGCCATAGGAAATGTTTGCCTGACGGCCGGGATGAAGGAATTTCTTTCCTGCGTTGGGATCATATTCTTTTTTCCCGTTCATTCCGATGCTTTCCAGGAATTCTTCGATAACACCCTTCATGGTGTAGAAATCACCGTCTCCATAGAATCCCAGTGTAAACTGCATCCGCTCTTCCGGAAGCTCTGTTACCGGCACGCTGTGAGGCAGATAAACATTGCCCAGTTCATACAGCTTAACGGCCTTGTTTCTTCTATTATAATTGGTTCCCAGAGAGGTGAGGATGCCGTTCAGGGAAATCGTCCTCATGATGGAAAAATCCTCACCCAGAGGGTTCGCTATCGTAACCGCTTCACGGAGTTTATCCTCTTTATCCAGCAGCAGCCTGTCAAATACCTTCGGACTTTCGAAGGAATAGCACATCCCCTGTGAAAAACCGCAGTATTCCGCGATATCCCTTGCTTTTTCTTCTATCCGGAGCTTGAAGGAAAGCTTTCCTGTAGTTGCTTCCCCGTTAGGAAGGGTTGTGGGGATTTTATCATAGCCGTAAAATCTTGCCACTTCCTCCGCCACATCTGCGAAGCCTTCAATATCCTGACGGAAGGAAGGGATAATCAGTTCTTTCTTTGCTTCGTCATATTCAAATTCCAGACGTCCGAAATAATCCAGCATTTCTGCTTCGGGAATCTGTGTACCCAGCAGTGCATTGATACGTTCCGGCTCAAAAGGAATGCATACTCTTTCCTTCAGAGGCGCGCATACATCCACGATTCCTCCAACCACTTCACCGCAGCCCAGTTCCTGAATCAGCTGACATGCTCTGTTAATGGCATCCACCGAATTATTGGGATCCAGGCCTTTCTCAAATTTGCCGGAAGCATCGGTACGAAGGCCGATACGCTTCGCGGATTTGCGGATATTGGTGCCATTGAAGCAGGCAGCTTCAAACAGGACTGTTTTCACATCATCTGTGATTTTGGAATTCTCACCGCCCATAATACCGGCAATGCCGACTTCCTTCTCAGCATCACAGATCATTAATACTTCGCTGTCCAGCTTTCTTACTTGTCCGTCCAGTGTCTGGAATTCATCCCCATCCTTTGCACGGCGTACAATGATCTGTCTGCCGGCAATGGTATCCAGGTCGTAGGCATGCATAGGCTGTCCATATTCTTCCATGACATAGTTGGTGATATCAACCAGGTTATTGATAGGACGGATACCGCTCGCCGCCAGTCTTCGCTGCATCCATTTGGGCGAAGGAGCAATTTTGATATTGGTGCAAACCCTTGCACAATAACGGGGACATAAATCAGGATCCTTTACATCCACCTTTATATAATCATTAACATTTTCCGCATTTTCATGCACTTCCACTACAGGAGGGACAAAAGGCTTACGGAAGGTAACCGCAGCTTCTCTTGCAATGCCCAGGATACTGAAGCAGTCAATCCTGTTGTTGGTAATCTCATATTCAAACACCGTATCGCGCAGGCCCAGAGCATCAATAGCATCCGTCCCCACTACAGTATCCTCATCAAAAATATAGATACCGTTTTCCGGCGCTTCCGGATACATTTCCCGGCTGGAACCCAGTTCTTCGATGGAACACATCATTCCGCAGGAAGGCACTCCTCTCAATTTTCCGGCCTTGATAGTGATTCCATCTTCCGGAAGAGGGCCGCCGTCATGTCCGCCTGCAACCTTTCCGCCGTCAAGCACTACCGGTACCTTATCCCCTTCCTTAACATTGGGGGCTCCGGTAACGATCTGAACAGTTTCCGTTCCCACATTTACCTGACATACAATCAGCTTATCCGCATCCGGATGCTTTTCAATTTTTTCAATCTGGCCCACAACAATCTTTTCCAGATTTTTATCCAGGGCTTCGAAACTTTCCACCTTGGTCCCGCTCATTGTCATTGCATCGCAGTATTCCTGATCCGTGCAGGAAAGCTCCGGCACATATGCTTTTATCCATGATATCGTTGTATTCATAATCCCAAACCAGCCTTTCTTATTTCTAAATCTCGACTCTTATTTTTATCAGAACTGCTTCAGGAAACGAATATCGTTTTCATACAGCAGGCGCATATCATCTATCTCATATTTCAGAAGAGCGATTCTCTCCAGGCCGACACCGAATGCAAAACCGGAGTATTCCTTGGGATCTATGCCGCTCATCTCAAGCACACGGGGATGTACCATACCGCAGCCCAGGATTTCAATCCAACCTGATCCCTTACAGAAACGGCAGCCCTTTCCTCCGCATTTGAAGCAGCTCACATCCACTTCCGCGCTGGGCTCTGTGAACGGGAAATGATGGGGGCGGAATTTCACCTTTGTTTCTTCCCCGAAAAG
>OLQH01000838.1_pt1 | contig 29879 bp, 27 predicted proteins | sample 1672671 | NCBI WGS metagenome assembly OLQH01 (sample SAMEA3136712, study PRJEB25190) | human gut metagenome
ATGAACATGAAGATTCGCTGCTCATCTTCATGTTCATATCCATGCTCATGGCGGAGCCTTCTTCGCCGATGCCCACGGTGGCATCCAGTATCATCTCCATTTCCATTTCCATGGATTCTTTTTCGGAAACGTTCTCATTCAGCTGGGTGAGAAGGGATTCCGGTGTAACCTTTTCTTTTTCGCCGCATCCGAAAAGTGACAGTGAAAGTCCGGATACCAGCAGGGCAAAGATGAAATAATTTCTTCTTTTCATACGTACCTCCCTAAAATGTTGTATGATTTTATAAAAAATCAGTGAGATTATTATAACAGAGGTGGGAAAAATTTACAATCCAGTTACATGTAAATAAATAAAAAAGATGTAAAAATGTGATACAATAATTTCGGAACCGTGTGCTTTATAAGGAGGAGTTATGAAAGGGAAAATTCTGGTAATTGAGGATGAGCAGGCGATTAATGATCTGATCTGTATGAATCTGGAAGCGGCCGGGTACGAGACAGATGCTTATATGGACGGGATTCAGGTGGAAAATGAGCTGAATGGGGGGCTTTCCGGAGATCTGGCGCTTCTCGATGTGATGCTTCCGGGAAAGGACGGCTTTGCTCTTCTTCCGCTCTTCCGGGAGGCGGGGATACCGGTGATTTTTCTCACTGCCCGGGGAGATCTGACCAGCAAAGTAAGGGGGCTGAAAGAGGGGGCGGAAGATTATCTGGTGAAGCCTTTTGAGATGCTGGAACTGCTGGTGCGGATCGAGAAGGTATTAAAAAGGAGAGGATTTCAGGAAGATACCTGCATTGTGGTGCGGGATGTGCGAATCTCCCCCCAGCAGAGACGGGTGACCCGGGGAGAGAAGGAAGTTCTGCTAAAACCAATGGAGTTTGACTGCCTGATGATGTTTGTTAAATATAAAAACGTAGCGATTACAAGGGAACAGCTTCTGCGTGAGCTCTGGGGCGTGGATTTTACGGGAGAAACGCGCACCATCGACGTCCATGTGGGGCGGCTGCGGAAGAAGCTGGATTTTTATGATGTGATCCGGACAGTTCCCAGGATCGGTTATCGGATGGAGGTGTGAAATGAAACTGTCGGGGAAAATTGCTCTGGTTGCCACCGGGGCTCTCTTTTTCTTTGCCTTTTTTTTCTCCGGATGGATGATCTTCCGGTATCAGGAAATGATGATCCAGCAGGCGAAGACTTATGAAGCGCAGGATCTTAAAGAGCGGACAAATCGGTTTATGAGGGAGGTGAAGCGCTGGGACGGGGAAGGAAAGACAGAGACAGAGAGGCAGCTTTTCCGTTCCTGCTTTGCCGGAGGAAACAGTCCCGGCGGCCTGTATGCGGACGGACAGGAGATTTATAATATGACGGGCTATACCCTCAACCAGGTGGATTTTGACAGAAAGGAAGAGGCGGTTCTTTTGGACACGGCAGGCTGGGCTTTTATTCAGGAGCTGAGAGAGAAAAAGCTGCTGGTGTGTGTAAGAGAAGAAAAAGGGGCGCAGGGAAGGATCTATCAGATTTTCCGCTGTAAGGATATCAGCGAGATTTACCGGGGTACAAAACAGCTGTTCTGTCAGGGAATGGCGGCTGCGCTGGCTTTTGCTCTTCTGCTTGTGGCAGCTATGCAGCTGATTTTCCGGAGACTCTGGAGGCCGGTCTACCGGCTCCGGGAGACTGCAAACCGGATCGCGGACGGCCAGTACGGGATGCGGGCGGAATACGGGAGGAAGGATGAGATCCGGCCGGTGGCGGACAGCTTTAACCGGATGGCAGAGAAGGTGGAGCAGCATATCTGCGAGCTCTCTCAGGTAAATGAAAGGCAGCGGCAGCTGCTGGGAAGCCTGGCTCATGAGCTGAAGACGCCTATGACGGCGATCCAGGGGTATGCGGAAACACTGCAGCGGGTGAAACTGACTCCGGAAAGAGAAGGGAAGGCTCTTTCCTATATCGAGTCGGAATGTAAGCGTCTTTCCCGGCTTTCCGTCAAAATGCTGGAACTGACCGGGCTTTATCAGGCGGACGGGAAACTGGAAAAAAGAGAGCTTAAGGCCGGAGAACTTTTTGAGAAGGCGGAAGTGATGGCCAGATACCGTCTGAGTCAGAAGAAGATCCGTCTCAAGAAGGAGATCCATCCGGAGAATCTTCTTATTTTTGGAGATGAGGATCTTCTGATCAGTTTTCTCCTTAATCTGATCGATAATGGCTGTAAGGCGTCGGAGGAGGGAAAAATTCTGATCCTGCGGGCAGAGGAGAGGAGGATTGGAGTTCAGGATTTCGGCCGGGGAATTCCGGAGGAGGAGCTGGAGCGGATCACGGAGCCTTTCTATATGGTGGATAAATCAAGAGCCCGCCGGGAAGGAGGGGCAGGCCTCGGGCTGGCCCTGTGCAGACAGATCGCAGAAGTACACGGCGGGCAGCTGAAGATCCGAAGCCGGGAAGGAGCGGGAACTTTTGTCTGGCTGGAGTGGCCGGGGACGGTTACAACTTCGTTACAAACAGGAGAGGACTTGCTGACAGAAAAAGGAGTATGATAGCGCTGATAAGACAGAAAGCAGGAAGGAGAGAAGGGACAATGAAAAAGAGGATGGTACTGATTTTTCTGGGCTGCATGCTTCTTGGCGGATGTCAGAAAACGCCCGAAGACCAGGTTGTGAGAGAAAAAGGGAGCGCCAGTGTGGAAAACTATGAGAAAGCGGAAGACATGGAAGGGACAATGGCGGAGCAGCTTTCTGTGCCGGAGCGCTATACGGCGCAGGTAGAGACAGAGGATAAGATCTACACCATGGAGGCCGATGCGTCGGTGCAGCTGCCGGAAGCGGAGTCTATGAACGTCTATCAGGCAGAGCAAAAAGAAATGGATCAGGAGTTTATTGACCGTTTTACGGAGAGTTTTCTGGGAGATGCGCCGGTGTATGACAGCATTTCTTACAGTCAGCGGACGAAAGGAGAGATTCTGGAAGAACTGGAAGAACTGAAAGGGTATCAGGCCGCGGGAAATGAAGACCCCTACGGATCCAGGGAAGAGTATAAGCGTTACTGTCAGGAGGAAGGACTGCCTTGGGATGAAGAGACGCTGGACAGTATTTTTAATTTGGAAAATCAGATCGAGGTGACAGAACAGCTCTATGCGGAAGCGCCGGAAACAGCTGAGAAAGTAAAGGTGAAGCCGTCTTTCGGAGCAAATGAAGATCTGGGAGAGAAGGGAGAAAACGGGTTTACCGGCATTGCAGAAGTGGGGGATGCGCTGTATGCGCTGGACTTTGGCAGCGGAGAGGCAGGTGGATTTGATGCCGGATTTGCGCGGGTACAAAAAGAGCGGGAAGCGGGAATCCATATCTGGGATAAACCCATTGCCTGTGAGGAGATCAGTGAGGAGGACAGAGCGGAGCTGACCGGGTTCCCGTCAGAAGAAGAGGCAGAGAAGAAAGCGGGAGATCTGGAAGCAGCCAGGGAAAAGGCGGCTGCCTACATACAGAGCTGCGGTCTTACGGAATTTCAGGAGGATGCCTGCCAGCTGGTGGTATCTCAGGAGCTGACTATGACAAATACGGCGGTGTATGAGGAGGCGGCCTGGGCCTTTTATTTTACCAGGACGCTGGATGGAGTGCCGGTCACTTACGATATGGATCTGGGAGGCGGGCTTGAGAGCATGGACAGTACCAATGAAGCCTGGCCTTATGAGCGGTGTACAGTGATTGTCAATCAGGAAGGCCTTTGCTTTGCCGAGATCGCCAATCTTTATGAAGTGACGGGAGTTCAGGTGGAGCAGGTGAAGATGAAGACATTTCCACAGATAGCGGAAATTTTTGAGAAAATGATCAAGATTAAAAATTCAGATCTGGGAAGCCAGGGAACCGTGGACTGTGAACAGAAGATTTCCCGGTGCCGCCTGGGTTATATGCGGATCTATGATCCCGGTACAGACAGCCGCAGCGGTCTTCTGGTTCCGGTGTGGGATTTCTACGGGGAGACAAGAATGACAACTGCGTATGAGGGGGAGACGGCTTCGTATGCGATGGTAGATCCGTATCAGAGCATAATGACGGTAAATGCCATAGACGGCACGGTGATTGACCGGAGCCTGGGTTACTAGGAGAGGAAAGCGATGAGGCAGATTCTGGCGGTGGTGCGTTATAATTTCAGGGATTTTCACAGGAATCCCAGGGTGATCCTGACGTTTCTTCTGAGTCTGGTCTTAAGCTATCTCTTAAGCGACAGGGTGATCCGGGTTTCGGAGCAGTATCAGGTTCCCATGCAGGCGGCGGAGCCTTTTATCTGGACGTTTGGCGATACCACGTCGGTACTGCTCTCCTCCATGCTTTTGCTGCTGCTCTTTTCGGATCTTCCCAAGTTGAGTCCGGCGTCGCCCTATTACCTGGTGCGGATGACCAGGAAGAGATGGCTGGCCGGGCAGTTCCTCTATGTGACGGCGGTTACGGGGATTTATCTGCTCTGGGTTCTGGCAGGAACTATGGTGCTGTGTGCCCGATATACCTTTCTGGGCAATCAGTGGAGTGAGACAGCGGCGCTTCTGGGGTATTCTTCTCTGGGGGAGACGCTGCAGGTTCCGGCGGCAGTGAAGGCGATGGAGAGTATGCAGCCCCTCGGGTGCATGATCCAGGCGGCGCTTCTGCTGTTTGGCTACAGTCTCACCCTGAGCTTTCTGATCCTTCTGGGAAGTCTTCTTTTTGACCGGGGAAAGGGGATGATACTGGGACTGCTCTACAGCCTGTATGGCTTTCTGCTGGATCCGGAAGTGCTGGGCAAGATTCTGGGGCTCGAACCTTATGAGATGTATAAAGTCCGTGTGTTTGCAGGGTGGGTCAGTCCGCTGAACCACGGCACCTATCCCTCCCACAATTTCGGATATGATCTGCTTCCCTCAGTGGGGGAATCTCTGGCGCTTTTTGCCGTTCTTTTGATCCTTCTGGCTTTTCTGGCTCTGATCCGGCTGAAACGGTATCCGTTTACTTTTATGGGAGGGCGCTGATGGACGGGAAAAGGATGATAAGGGGAAAAGGATTTTTGGCTGCGGTCCTGCTTACATCTGCAGCCCTTGTCCTGGGCACGGCGTTTCCCGAAGGTCAGCCGGGGCAGGTGCTGGAGAGCGGGAGTATTCTGAAAATGCTTCAGAGCGCGCTTTCGTCTCAGAGCCTTGTTTTTCTGCTTCCGCTGGCGGCGGTACTCCCTTATGCGGACGCCTATTTGCGGGAAGAGCAGCTGGGGTATCTGCGTTTCCTTCTGCACAGGAGAAGCAGAAGAGAGTACGTGATGGATAAAATGATTACGGTTCCCGCAGGAGGATTTCTGGCCGCAGAGGCGGCGGGAATTCTGGTTTTCTGTTTGTATTTCGGGATTTTTTACGGGCAGCAGGCGCCGGGAGCAATTTCCTGGGAGGAGGCGGGAAGTATTCTGGAGGGATTTCTGCGCGTGGGACTTACGGCCGGGATCTGGGCAAATGCAGGCGGATTGGCAGCGGCGCTGGGGCGGTCCGTTTACATGGCCTGGGGAATTCCGTTTGTGGCCTACTATTTTCTGGTGATCCTCCATGAGCGGTATCTGCCCGGGCTATACTGTATCTCCCCGAAGGAGTGGATTCTGGGGGAATCTTACTGGGGGCCGGGACAGACAGGTCTTTTTCTGTTTTTGCTGGAGCTTCTTCTGATTACCGGGCTGGCTCACGGCGCTGTGTTAAGAGAAAGGATCCGGGAGGTGTGAAAATGGCATATATTGAACTGGAAAAGGTGAGCAGACGGTTTGGCCAGGAAGAAGTCCTAAAGGAGCTGACCTGGTCGTTGGAGGCAGGACAGGTATACGGGATCGTGGGGAACAACGGTTCCGGAAAAACGGTTCTGATGAAGTGTATCTGCGGTTTTCTGCCGGTGACTTCCGGGGTAATAAAGGTAGGCGGCAGACAGATCAGAAAGGATGTGGATTTTCCGGAAGGTCTGGGAGTTATCATAGAGACACCGGGATTTCTGACCGGACTAAGCGGAAAACGGAACCTGGAAATTCTGGCGGAATTAAGAGGTCAGCTGGGAGAAGAGGAGATCTGCCAGGTGCTCGAAAAGGTAGGGCTGGATCCTTCGATGAAAAAGCCGGTGGGCAAGTATTCCCTGGGAATGCGCCAGAGATTGGGAATTGCCCAGGCGATTATGGAAGATCCGGAATTCCTGATTCTGGATGAACCTTTTAACGGGCTGGATCACCGGGGAGCAGCGGAGATCCGTAAGATTCTGCTGGAGCAGAAAGAGCAGGGGAAGACGATTCTGCTGGCCAGTCACAACGGGGAAGATATCAGAATTCTGTGTGACCGGGTGTTTGAAATGGACGGGGGAGTTATGAGAGAGGTGAGACGATGAGAAGAAGAAAATGGGCGTCGCTGGTGCTGGCAGCTTTCTGCGTACTGGGGAGCACACAGAAAGCAGCAGCGGCGGAACCTTCTGCTCCGGTGCCGACTTCTGCGCCGACAGAAACGCCGGAAGCGGAAGATAAAAAAGCGCAGCTGGCGATAGATTCGGAACATATTTATGAAGGGATGGAACAGTCATTTGCCCAGGGGTATGTACCGGCGGTGAAGGAGAATGTACTGTATCTGGCTGTGCCGTTCACCGTGCGGGGCAGCTTAAAAGAGCAGGAACTGACGGTGGGGCTCGACCTGGGAAAAGAGAAAGATGCCCCTTTTGTCCGGGCAAATTATCAGAAGAAGGTGGAGAAGAAGGGGTATGCCTTCGGGGAGGAAAAAGTACAGGCCTGGCTGTATCAGTGTGAGATCCCGCTGAGGGAAGATCGTATCAATGGAAGCTGGCCCATTCTGATCCGGGCCAAGGGTATTTCTTCAGACGGAAGTGAGAGTACGCTGGAGTACCGTCTCTTTGTTACAATTTCAGACGGGAAAGAACCGGGTGGAAATACCGGGGGAACCGGAGACGGGACGGATGGAGGGGATCTTCCCGGAGCAGACTCTGGAACCGGGGGAGGAGATTCGGCACCGGGGGATGTTCCGGCCGGATCAGATCCCGGAGGAGGTATTTCATCAGGCGCCGGGGGCAGCGATGAGGTGCTGCATATGCCAAAACTTTTGCTGGAATCCTGCAGTCTGTCCGGCCAGCGGCTGACCGCCGGATCGGAGTATGAACTGGAGCTGAAGCTGAAAAACAGAAATAAACAGAGAAAGGCCTGTAACCTTAAGGTGACCCTGTCGCCGGGGGAAGAGGCTCTTATGCTGGAAAAGAATTCCGAGTATTTTGAAGAGGTGGATCCGGGGGAAGTGATTACGCTGACCACAGGCCTTTCGGTGGGAGCGGGGGCAGAACAGAAGACAACCGCTCTGGAACTGCAATTTGAGTATGAAGACGAGAAAGGAACAGCCTGCACCGGGACGGAGAAAGTGCTCCTTACAGTAAGCCAGCCGGTGGAGGTGGAGCTGGAAGAATTTCAGCTGGAAGATACCGTATATTCTCTGGATACCATATCCGGACAGATTCAGGTACTCAACACCGGAAAAACCCCGGTCTACAATGTACAGGTAAAATTGGAACTTCCGGGATTTTTTCCAAAGTCTGATCTTTTTGCGGGGACGCTGGAGGGAGGACAGGCCGGCGGCGGAACCATGGACATTTTTGTGGGAACAAAAAATATGGAAAAAGCAGGTCAGGCGGCAGAGGGAAGCGATGAGGAAAAGTACGGGCGGACAGAAGGAAAGGTAATTTTAACTTTTGAGGATGCTTACGGGGAAGTGTACACCCGGGAACAGGAGATTGCCTCCTCCATAGCGAAGCCCCAGGTGATGGAGCTTAAGGTGCCAAAGGAAGAGCAGCAGGAGAGCAACCAGTGGTGGATCGCTCCGGGGATCCTTCTGATCCTGCTTCTTCTGGGAATCATTGCAGTGCTGGCGATCAAGCTGAAGAAGAGGCAGGGATAAGATGAAAAAGAGAAAAGCAGGGTTAAAAATATGGCTGCCGGGAATTTTCCTGACAGCCATTCTGATCTGGCAGATTGGTGTTCTGATTGCGGGAATGAGGGAAGCAAGGGAAATCATCACGCTGACGGCAGAGGGGGAAGAGGAGATTCCCCGGGAAATGCTGGAACAGATTTCTTCTTTTCCCGGGTATCGGGGAGGCTATACGCAGATCTGTGCGGAGGGGACGCTGTACGTGGGAGACTGGAGTGCGCCGGTGACGGTCTGGGGAGTGGATCTGGAGGAATATCCTCTGGAACTGACCGGTTCTGCGGGAGAGACGGCGGTGGGAGGCCAACCGGCTCTTGCAGTGGGAGAAGAGGTGTTTTTTGGACTTGCGGACGAAAAGGGGCGCACCATTTCCGAAGAGACAGCCCGGCATCTTGTGACTTCCTTTACCGGGGAGAAAGCAGGTCTGTTTCTTTCTGTCTGGGAGAATCGGGGAGAAGAAGGAGGCAAAGAGGACGGAGGAGAGAAGGGGGAAAAGCCGCAGGAGGCAGAGACAGGACGTCCGGCTCTGATTCTTGGGACAGTCCGGGGGAACGAATGTTATATGGATCAGGAGCAGCTGACGGAAATCTTTCAGGAAGCAGGACAGCCGGTGAAGATCCGGAGGGTTACGCTTCGCCTGCAGGGAAAGAAAAGAGCCGAAGCGGCGGCTTCGGCTCTCGGTGAGGCGGGACTTCTGGTGACGTCGGAGGAGGAATAAGAATCTTTTCCTACTCCAGATTCAGCTTTCTGGATAGAATATGCTGAGTTCCCAGGAAGAAGAGAAGATCCAGCAGGAGATAAAAAGCAAGGATCATAAACATCACGGGCCAGGCATGGGCAATGTAGGAGACATATTCTACGGTTCCAAAGCCGGCCTGTGATGTTTCTGTGACAATCTCCATACGGCTCCAGTTAAAGGTGAGCAAAGCGAAGGCGGAAATAAACTGCAGGGCCATGCTGATGCCCACAAAGCAGCAGATGCCTCCCAGTTTTTTGTGGGTATTGAAAAGGCTGCCTACGCTGGCGGAGAAATAGATGCTTAAGACTCCGGAGGCGGTCATGGCGAGAGCCAGCACCAGTGCATAAAGAAGAACTAGAGGAGCCGGCGCTCTCAGTACTTCCCCCAGAGAGACAAAGGCGTCCCAGAGGGAGGAGAAAAAGGTAAGCCAGTTCATGTTCACAGAAAACAGGATGGACAGGGAAGTTAGGATGCTGATCCCGTCGATCACAAACCAGGCGATATAGACAACCAGCTTACTGAGAATATGGGCGGAGGAAGTCACAGGCAGGGTGTGCATCAGATAGCCTTCATCCGTAAACATATTTCTGTAAAAGCGGCTGATAAGCAGAACATTTGTAATGATCGCTACTGCGAAAATAGCAAAAATATAAAATACGCCGCACAGCGAGATCAGGATGGCGAAAAGGTTGATTTTAAGAAGATTGCTGTTGGACAGAAGGGGAAGGATAATGCGTCCCAGGATCCCCAGAAGGAGGATGCCTCCGTTTAACATAGCCAGATTCTTCCAGGTGGCCAGCCATTCGTGTTTGATTAATTTTTTTAACATCTGAATACCTCCCGAAACAGTGCGTCCACAGATTTGTTCTGCTGATACCGGATATTGTCCACAGAATCGTGGATCCGGATCTGACCATTCTGGATAAAGACTACCTCATCCAGGATATTCTCAATATCTGCAATCAGGTGCGTGGAAATTAGGATTGTGGCCTCAGGATCATAGTTTGACAGAATTGTGCTTAAAATATAGTCCCGGGCGGCCGGATCCACGCCGGCGATGGGCTCATCTAGGCAGTAGAGGCGCGCGCGGCGGCTCATCACCAGGATCAGCTGTACCTTTTCTTTGGTTCCTTTTGACATATGGCGGATCTGGTCGCTGGCCTGGATATGGAGACTGTCCAGCATTTCCATAGCCCGGTTCCGGTCAAAATCCTCATAGAAGTCTTCAAAAAAGTTCATGATGTCATTCACCCGCATCCAGTTTCCCAGGTACATCCGTTCCGGGAGATAGGAGATGAAAGACTTTGTTTTGACGCCTGGCATCTCCCCGGCGATGGTGAGCAGTCCCTGAGAGGGGACAAGGAGTCCGTTGATCAGTTTGATCATAGTCGTTTTTCCGCTTCCGTTGGGACCCAAAAGTCCGATGATTTTTCCGCTCTCCAGCGTGAGATTCACATCGGAGAGGGCTATCTTGCTGCCGTAATACTTGGTGAGATGTTCACATTTTATCAGATCACTCATTTTTCTCCTCCTCCATCAATGCTTTGATCAGATCTATAATTTCCTGAAAGTCAAATCCAAACCCCTTCATTTTGTGAAGAAATTCCTGAATCTGCATATGAGCCAGTTCTCTTTTCAGATTCTGGATCAGGGCGGCGTCTTCTGTGATGAAGCGGCCGCTGGTTCTCTGAGAGTACACCAGACCGCTGCGTTCCAGTTCCGAGAGGGCCTTTTGCATGGTGTTGGGATTGACTGCTGCTTCGGCGGCCAGATCCCGCACGGAAGGTAGTTTCTCTCCCGGCTGATAGCGCCCTGTGATAATGTCCAGTTGGATCCGTTCCATGAGCTGGGAAAAAATAGGACGTTCAGAACTTAAATTCCATGGCATCTGAAACTCTCCTTTCTGTACTATTGTACTAAGTGATTAATACAATAATACATCCGGAAGGAAGAAATGTCAACAGAAAAGAAAAAAAGATGAGATTAAGAAAAAAGATGTGGTATACTATTAAAGAAGAAAGATTTCTTGAGAGCAGCAGGAGGAAAAACAGATGGCAGCAGAAAAGTTAATTTCCAGGGCGGAACAGAAGAAAGAAGATTGTTGGGCACTGGAAGATTTATATAAGAAAGAAGAGGAATGGGAGGAAGACTTCGCCAAGATCGGACGGATGGCGGAGGAAATCCGAAAAGAGAGGGGGACACTGGCGGATTCTCCCAAGCATTGTTTTGATGTGCTGAAAAAGAGGGATCAGCTTCAGCAGCTTTTGGAGAAGGTTTATGTCTATGCAGCTCAGCAATATCATACAGACACGGGAAACGGTCATTATCAGGCGCTTTCTTCCCGGGCTTCCGTGCTGATGAACCAGGCGGGAGATAAGCTTTCCTTTATTGAGCCGGAGATCCTGGAAATCTCGTTTGCGCTTCTGGAGGAGTGGATGGAGGATTATGAGCCTTTGCGTCTTTACCGGAGGTATTTTGAGGAACAGTTCCGTCAGAAGGAGCATATCCTTACAAAGGAGATGGAAGAAATTCTGGCCAGAGCGGCAGATCTGGGGCAGGGGCCGGGGGATATTTTCTCCATGTTCAATAATGCGGATCTGACCTTTGGGGAGATTACCGGGGAAGATGGCAGGAAAGAGCAGCTGACCCATGGAAGATATATCAAATTTCTGGAGAGCCAGGACAGGAGCGTGCGGAAGGAGGCTTTTGATACGCTGTACAAAGCTTATGGAAGCTTCAGAAATACACTGGCGGCTGCTTTTTATGCTAATGTAAAACAGGAGTACTTCTTTGCCCGAACCAGAAAGTATTCTTCTTCCCGGGCGATGGCGTTGGACGGGGGAAATATTCCGGAGCGCGTTTATGACGGGCTGATCGAAGCAGTTCACGGGGGACTTCCGGCTATGTACCGGTATGTGCGGCTGAGAAAACGGGCGCTTCAGGTGGAAGAGCTTCATATGTATGATCTGCATGTGCCTCTGGTGAAGGAGGGCAGCCGCAGGATTCCTTTTGCGGAAGCCAAAGAGACAGTGAAAAAGGGACTGGCAGTTCTGGGAGAGGACTATGGACGGATTCTGGAGGAAGGCTTTTCGAGCCGATGGATCGACGTCTATGAAAATCAGGGAAAGCGAAGCGGTGCGTATTCCTGGGGGGCGTATGGGACGCATCCTTATGTGCTGTTAAATTATGCGGAGAATCTGAACAATGTCTTTACGCTGGCACATGAGATGGGGCATGCGATTCACAGTTACTATTCGGATCAGACTCAGCCATATCCGTATGCAGGATACCGGATCTTTGTGGCTGAGGTGGCTTCCACCTGCAATGAGGCGCTGTTGATCCGTTATATGATCGATCATGCGGCAGATGATCAGGAGAGAGCGTATCTGATTAATTATTTCCTGGATCAGTTTAAGGGCACGGTGTACCGGCAGACTATGTTTGCTGAATTTGAGAAGGAAGTCCATGAACGGGCGGCGCAGGGGGAGGCGCTTACGGCAGATCTGCTCTGCAGTCTTTATTATGATTTAAATAAGAAGTATTTTGGAGAAGAAATGACCGTGGATGAGGCGATCGCTCTGGAATGGGCGCGGATCCCGCATTTCTATACGCCCTTTTATGTATATCAGTATGCGACCGGATTTTCAGCCGCGATTGCGATCAGCCGGAAGATTCTGTCCGGGGAGCCGGGAGCAGTGGAGCATTATAAGGAATTCTTAAAAGGGGGAAGTTCCATGGATCCCATTGATCTTCTGAAACTGGCAGGGGTGGATATGACCAGTCCGGAACCGGTTCAGGAAGCACTGCGCACTTTTGAGGAGTATGTGCAGGAGCTGGAAAAACTTCTATAAATTAGGAAAAGTGTAAGGAAAAGATAAGAAATTGCCGGTTGCAATTCTGAAAAAACATGTTACAATAATATTACAAAAAAATTAAGGGTGAGAGTATGAATTTATACGAGGCAATATTTGTAAGAAAATCGGTTCGCAGTTATACAATGGATGCCTTGAATACACAGATTTTTGAAGGGATTAGAACTTATTACGAGGAGATCAGGGATCTGTTCGGAGGAATAGCAACAGAGCTGGAAGTTCTGGATAACCGGCAGGGACAGTATAAGCGTCTGAGTACTTTTGCGGTGAAGGCGCCGTATTATCTGGCACTGTATTCGGAGGAAAAGGACAGGGCGCAGATGAATGCCGGCTACCTGATGGAACAGCTGGTGCTCTATCTGTGCAGCAAAGGGATCGGAACCTGTTTTGTGGGATCTATGCTGGTGAAGCGCAGCCAGCAGAGAAGGGGAGACAAGAAGCTGATGGCGCTGGTGGCTTTTGGAAAGAGCAAGGGCAGCCCCACCAGGAAGCCGATCGAGGCGAAGCGTCTGGATCTGAAGGAACTCTGCGTTTATAAAGAGGTTCCCAGGCAGTGGATGAAACAGCTGCTGGAGGCGGCGCGGCTGGCGCCCTCCAGCATGAACAGCCAGCCCTGGCGTTTCGTGGTCTATGACAGCCGAATCCATATTTTTTCCAAAAAGCGGAGTATGGAGCGGCTGGGAAAATGGGATGAGCTGAACTTTGGCATTATGTTCGCCCACATGATGGTGGTGGCGGAGGAACTGTGGCTGGATGTAGATCTGATCCGTCTGGAAGAGATCTCCCAAAAAAATTTCCCCAACAACCAGTATGTGCTCAGCGCTATTCTGCGCACCTGAAAAAAATGAAAAAAAGTATTGACGGTGCAGAAGGTTTATGGTATAGTATCAATTGCTGTAGGAAATACAGTGAATTGAAAACGCACGAGTGGCTCAGTGGTGGAGTATCGCCTTGCCAAGGCGAGGGTCGCGGGTTCGAATCCCGTCTCGTGCTTATAACCGAACCCCGGAAGGTGCGATAAATCCAGTGTTTATCAGCCTTCCGGGGTTTTGCTTTGAAAAAAAGGGGCACAAATGGAATCCCCACAGGCACTTCTTCCTGTGGGGAAATTGTTATCTGAGGATCTTTATGAAAACTGACTATTGTAAAGGGCTGCATATTTTCCGCCTTTTGTCATCAGTTCATTATGATTTCCAATTTCTTTTATATCTCCGTCTTCCATATATAAGATCATATCAGCATCACGGATGGTGGAAAGCCGGTGAGCAATTACAAAACTGGTGCGTCCCTTCATGAGCTGCGCCATGGCTCGCTGGATTAAAACTTCTGTATGGGTATCTACATTACTCGTTGCTTCATCTAAAATCATAATTTCAGGATCGGAAGCGATTGCACGGGCGATGGTAAGGAGCTGGCGTTCCCCCTGGGAAATGTTTTCGGCTCCTTTTGACAGTTTCATATCATAACCGCCTGGAAGTGTTTTTATAAAACTATGTGCGCAGGCAGATTTGGCTGCGGCTATGATTTTGTCTCTGTCCATATTTTCTTCTGCATATCCCAGGTTATCGGCAATCGTTCCTTCAAAAAGCCAGGTGTCCTGCAGCACCATGCCAAATCGATCCCGCAGTTCATTTCTGGGCATGTCGCAGATATTGACGCCGTCTACGGAAATCCTTCCCCCGCCTATTTCGTAAAAACGCATCAGAAGATTGATCAGAGTAGTTTTTCCTGCGCCGGTGGGTCCTACAATGGCAACTTTCTGGCCTGGTTTTATTGTTAAGTTTACGCCGTTCATCAGCAGGCGGTCAGGCGTATAGCCAAATTGAACATTTTGAAAAGTGACGCTTCCGGAACGGTCTTTGGGAATAATGCCGTGCTCTGTATCCGGTAATTCTTCTTCGGCATCCAGTAATGCAAAAATCCGATCTCCAGCAGCTTTGGCTGCGCCAAAACTTCCGGCCATACCGGCCAGAGAGGAAAATGGCTCGGCAAAACGACGGGTATATTCTAACATGGCCTGTACGTTTCCTACAGTAATAAGGCCGCTGATTGCGCGGAGACAGCCGATTGCGGCACAGACCACATAGCCCATATCATTTACCAGGGTGGTAATCGGGCTGACGGAACCGGCGGTTGTTTCTGCTTTGTAAGAGCTGCTTTGCAATTCCTTGTTCAGGGAAGAAAATTGTTCCTTTGCTCTTTCCTGATAATTAAAGGATTGAATAATCAGTTGGCCATTATACATTTCTTCGATATATCCATTCAGCTGTCCCAGCATTTGCTGCTGCTTTTCATAATGTTTGCCGCTGGATTTCATAACGCCTGCGGCACTGAGTAGGGACAGGGGAACCATGATGACAGGGATGATTGTCAGTTTAGGACTGATTGCCAGCATCATAAAAAGGATTCCAATGGCAGTAATAATCTGGGTGACAATCGAGGTAAGGTTTTGGCTGACAGTGTTATTGATAGTATCCACATCATTGGTGATCACACTGAGAATATCGCCGTGGGTGTGGGTATCATAATAATTTAATTTTAAACGGTGCATTTTTTGGTCAATATCGCTTCGTATTTCAAGCATTACATTTGCCGTGATTTTTGTCATATGAAATCCCTGCAAAAACGAAAAGAATTGAGAAATCAGGTACAAGAATACCAATGAAGCAAGTAGCCAGAGAATAGTATCCCAGTAAAAAATACCGTCCCGGATGCTGTCAAACAGGGTCGTTGTGACTTTTCCGATCACAAAAGGGGCAATTACGGTAAAAATGGTGCTGATGGAAGCAAAGAGCAAAACAAAAAACAGTCTCAGTCTGTGGGCTTTCAAATATTGAAAGAGACGTTTAAAGGTATGGTTTTTCATCTCAGTCATCCTCCTTTCCTAATTGGATTTCTGCAATCTCACGATAGAGTGGACAGTTTTTCAGCAATTCCTGATGGGTTCCCTGTCCGATGATCATACCGTCATCTACAACTAAAATCTGGTCTGCATCTATAATTGTGCTGACGCGCTGTGCAACCAGTATGACGGATGCTTCTCCCATAGTAGCTTTCAGATTGTGACGGAGTGTCTGATCGGTCTTCATATCTAAAGCTGAAAAACTGTCATCAAAAACATAAATTTCAGGTTTTTTCATAATTGCTCTTGCAATTGCCATACGCTGCCGCTGACCGCCGGAAAGGTTAGTTCCTCCCTGGGCAATTTTGTTATGATAACCGTTTTCTTTTTTTATGATAAATTCTTCTGCACATGCAATTTGAGAGGCATTCTGCCAATCCTGTTCCGTTCCTTCACTGTTTCCAAAGTTCAGATTAGAGGCAATATCGCCGGAAAATAAAACGTTCTTTTGCGGAACATAGCCAATCAGGGAACGGAGATCATCTACGGCATATTCTTTCGCGTTTATGCCATCAATCAGTACTTCTCCAAACAGGGGATCGTACAGACGGGGAATCAGTTTTAAAATGCTGGATTTTCCTCTTCCAGTTCCGCCGATAATAGCAGTAATTTCCCCGGGGTGTGTCTTAAAGCTTATATCCTTTAAAATCGGTTCAGAAGCGCCGGGGTAGGCAAAAGTCACATGACGAAATTCGACGGTGGAACGAAGAGGACGGTTTGTAAGAGGAAAGGAGCCGTCCTGAATGACTGCTTCAGTCTCCAAAACTTCGGCAATACGTCTGGAGCAGGCATAGGCTGTGGGGAACATCATGATGACAAGAGCCAGCATCATAACGGACATCAGAACCATACTGATATACTGGCTGTTTGCTACCAGGGAACCAACTTCCATGGCGCCTGACTCTACGTAGTGAGCGCCGATTCCCAAAACGGCCGCTGTGGTCACGCCGAAGATTACGTTGATAACAGGAAGCAGAAGGCTTGTGATGCGCCCGGACGTCATGGCGGTAGCAGCATAATCAGCATTTGCTTCGCCGAAGCGGCAGCTTTCAGCCTGTTGTTTGTTGAAAGCGCGAATAACGCGAACGCCTTCTAGTGATTCCAGAAACAGCTGGTTGAGCCGGTCAAGCTTCTGACGAAGCCTGACGGAATAGCGGGAAGCGAACAGGATAACGATGCCGCATCCGATTAATAAAACAGGAATAGCAATTGTGAGAACAGAGCTGACCTGACCACCAGTGGCGGCGGAAAAGATCAGTCCGGCAACTGCCATCATAGGCGCAAGAAATCCAATCCGTAAAAGCATGGTCAGAAAATTTTGTACGTTTGTAATATCTGAGGTACTGCGGGTGACTAAACTGGCAATGCCAAAACGATCCAGTTCAGCGGCGGAGAAGCTTTGCACTTTTTCAAAAACTTGTCCGCGGAGCGCAGCTGAAAAATCTGTGGAAATGCGGGAGGCAATTTTTACAGACAGGAAATTAACAATACATGCAAGAATGGTAACGCCTGCCATAACAGCAGAAAGAATGAAAACAGCGCTGCGTGAAGAAGAAGTTACTCCGCTGTTGATCATTGTGGCCAGCAGTGAGGGAAGCATCATTTCTGCCACTGCTGCAAATAAAACCAGAATGGACAGGAGTAAAATCCAGCGTCCTTTTAATTTGACTTTTGAAAAAATGGTTTTCATACGACTCCTCCTTTTTACAAACCCGGCTGATTTCAGGCGGGCAAAATATTATTTTTTCTAAAGCAGATTACGGTTGCAAATTTCTTTGTCGGAGGGTATTATAAACAATACAGTAACTGTAAAGTCAATAGAGAATATGAAAAAGATTAGAATGAAAAAGAGAGAATATTTATATACGACAGGACAATTTGCAAGGCTGAATGGCGTGAATAAGCGCACGCTGCATTATTATGATGAAATTGGTCTGTTTTCTCCTGAATTTAAGGAAGAGAATGGTTATCGTTATTATACCTGCTTTCAAATAGTTGAGCTGGAGTTGATATTAATGCTGAGAAAGATTGGACTGTCAATAGAAGAGATTATTTCTTATCAGCAAAGTCCTTCCGGGAGTTCTTTTGTAGAGATGATTGCCAAGAAGAAAAAAGTGATAGATAAATCCATACGGGAACTTTTGAATACGAAAATGTTTTTGGAACAAAAATCAAAAAAGTTATCTTTGGGTATAGAAGCGGAATACGGAAAAATAGAGATCATTGAACTTCCTGAGCAGCGCATTTTGCTCAGCAAACCGATCACCGGAGCTTACGATGATGCTGATTTTGCGGTTGCGGGAGATTTTTCCATGCGGCTGAAGTCTATCTATGGTCTTTATGATAATTTTGGAAGCCGGATTTCATCAGAAAATATTGTAAATGAAAACTATCGTGATTATGATTGCTTTTTTTATTATGCCAGAGATGATGTGGAAATCTGCGATGCCGTATGTCCGGCGGGAACTTATCTGCGAACGGTTTGCCTGGGAGGATGGAAGAGGCTGAGAGCAGTTTACCGTGATATCTGCTGCTTTGCAAAGGAAAACAGATTGGAACTGGTTGGCTATTCGTATGAAGAAGGGTTAAATGAAATCTCCTTACAAAGCAGGGAAGATTATATTACGATGATTACGGTTGGCGTACGGGAAGTAGGCCGATAAAGCCGTAGTTTTGTTGACATGTTCAAAAATGGGTGTTATGATTCTGATTGTAAACGTTGATCAGAATGGGGAAAGTTATGAAAAAAATAGTAATTGCGCTGTTGATTTTAACAGGAGTTTTAGTTTGGGATGTAACAAGAGAGAGCGAGGATACGATTATTATATACTCATCCGCAGAACAGTTCAGGAACGATGAGATGCAGCGCCAGTTGAACGAAGAATTTCCGGATCAAAACATTTACGTTATGTATATGCCGACGGCAAAATCGGCTGCCAAGATTGGAGCGGAGGGGGAAGATACCGATGCGGATATCGTGATGGCCATGGAGACAGCGTATCTGGAGAAGATCAAGGACAATCTGGATCCGGTAGAAGACTTAAGTACGCTGGATTATCTGGATGATATGCATGCTCCTGACGGAAAGTATGTGATCTGGGAACGGCAGGCGGGATCTATTGTGGTGAATAAGACGGTGCTGGAAAAGTATAACCTTCCGGTGCCGGAGACATATGAGGATCTGTTAAAGCCGGAATATAAAAACCTGATTGCCATGCCGGATCCCAAGTCCAGCGGAACGGGTTACTTCTTTTATAAAGGACTGGTCAATCAGTGGGGCGAGGAGAAGGCTCTGGAATATTTTGACCGGCTGGCAGAGAATGTAAAACAGTTTACCGAGTCTGGTTCCGGGCCAATCAAGCTCTTAAAACAGCAGGAGGCGGCGGTGGGGCTGGCGCTTACCTTCCAGGGAGTGAACGAGTTAAATGACGGAAACGATTTTCAGATTATTCAGCCGGAATTTGGCTCTCCCTATTCGCTGACGGGGACGGCGCTGATCAAAGGAAAGAAGGAGGATCCCGAAGTGCGGGAGGTCTTTGAATTCCTGATTCATGATTTTATGGTTTATGACAAGGAATTTTTCAGCCCGGAGAAAGTCTTAAAAGAGCAGGAAAACAGGATCGAGAACTATCCTGAGGATATCAGGTACGCTGACATGACAGGAATTGAGGATATTCAGGAGAAAGAGAGGCTTCTGTCTCTGTGGAGATACTAAAGCGATGCTGCGGGAGCGGCGGTGAGGAAGGAACAGGAAAATGGAACAGGATATTAAAATAGAAGTAAAGGATCTCTGCAAGACGTATGAGGGGCAGCAGGTTCTGAAGAATATTTCATTTGAAGTGAAAAAGGGAGAGTTTCTGGCAGTTCTGGGACTGAGCGGCTGTGGAAAAACCACGCTTCTGAGGATCCTGATCGGTCTGGAGAAACAGGATAGCGGGACGATCCAAAAAGACGGACAGGAGATTTCCGCTCTGCGCCCGGATCAGAGAGGAATGGGGATCATTTTCCAGAATTATGCTCTTTTCCCCAATATGACAGTGCTGCAGAATGTGGAGTACGCGCTGAAGCTGAGAAAGGAAATGGCGGGAAAGGCGGAAGAAATCGCCAAAAGAACGCTGGATATGATTGGAATGAGCGAACATCTGGATAAAAAGCCGCGGCAGCTGTCGGGAGGACAGCAGCAGAGGGTGGCGATTGCCCGGACGCTGGCGCTGAATCCGGATGTGATCCTTCTGGATGAACCGATCTCAGCTCTGGATGTGACAAACAGGGAGATCATGAAGAAAGAGTTAAAGGAGATCCAGAAAAAATTTGGATCTACCATGATTTTTATCACCCATGAGCAGGAAGAGGCTTTTTATCTGGCAGACCGGATCATGGTGATGTCGGAGGGAAAGATTGAGCAGATTGATACGCCGGAGGAGATTTTCCAGAACCCGGCCAATCAGTTTATCCGGGATTTCGTGATCGCCCATCTGGAACAGAAATATCAGTCTCTGAAGAAATGTACGGGCAGGGTGTAGGCGCATGAAAAAGAAAAAATTAAGCGGGATTAAGATTCTGATACTGGCGTTTCTTTTGATCAGCGTGGTATTTCCTCTGATCACGGTGCTTTTGAACATCCGTCTGGAAGATGTGGGGACAATTGTGCGCGCGCCTCAGTTTGGAGGTATGATGATCAATTCTCTGGCGGCGACGCTGGCTTCTACGCTGATTTCCGTGACGCTGGCTTTTCTTCTGGCCTGGTGCCTGAACAGGAGCAGGATGCGCTTTAAGGGAGTGTTCTCTGTCCTTTTTACCATTCCCATGCTGATTCCCTCCATCTCCCACGGGATGGGGCTGGTACTGCTTCTGGGAGATAATGGTCTTCTGACCAACCTGCTGGGGATCCATGTGCCGCTGTATGGCTATCTGGGCATTATTCTGGGATCGGTGCTTTATTCTTTTCCGGTGGCATTTCTGATGCTGATGGATATTTTTCAGTATGAAGATTATACTATTTATGAGTCGGCGCAGGTGCTGGGACTTTCCAAAGTCCAGCAGTTTCTGACGATCACGCTGCCTAATATGAGAAAAACGCTGATTTCTGTTATTTTTGCCACCTTTACGCTGATCTTTACAGATTACGGTGTTCCGCTGGTGGTGGGAGGAAAGGTTATGACCCTTCCGGTTTATATGTACCGGGAAGTGGTGGGACTTCTGGATTTCTCAAAAGGGGCGGTAATCGGTGTGTTCCTGCTGATACCGGCGGTGATTGCTTTCCTTATGGATTTGAAAAATGACGACGGGGGCAATACTTCTACGGTGACAAAGCAGTTTTACGTGGCAAAAAATAAAAAGAGAGACAGGATCTGCTATACGGTCTGCACGGTGGTAGTGGTGCTTATCAGCCTTCCCATCCTGGCCTTTTTGTACCTGTCAGTGGTGAAGCAGTATCCCATTGATCTGAGTCTTTCATTCGACAACATAAAAGAGGCGCTTCGTCTCGGAGTGGGCATGTACCTGAAGAATTCTCTCGCCATCGCGCTGACGACTTCTTTTGTGGGAGTGGCGGTGACGTATTTTATCGCCTTTCTGACGGCGCGGTCGGGGAAGAATTTCAGTACCATGGCGCTTCATCTGATCTCTATGGTGTCGCTTGCCATCCCCGGCATTGTACTGGGACTGTCTTATGTGCTCTTTTTCAAGGGGACTTTCATCTATGGCACATTGGCAGTGCTGGTGCTGGTGAACCTGATCCATTTTTTTGCGTCCCCCTATCTTCTGGCGTATAACTCTTTAAGCAAGTTTAACGCCAATCTGGAGGACGTATCGGATACCCTGGGGATCAGCAGGCTCCGTCTTTTGAAGGATGTCTTTGTACCCTGCACCAGAAAGACGATTCTGGAAATGTTCAGCTATATTTTTGTCAACTGTATGATCACGATCTCGGCAGTATCGTTTCTGGCCAACTTCCGGAACATGCCGCTGGCGCTTTTGATCCCCAGATTTGACGCGGAGTCTTTAATTGAGCCGACTGCATTTGTTTCTATTGTAATTTTGGCAGTAAATGGTATGATGAAGTTAGCCGTATTTTTCATGAAAAACAAAATGGAAGATGTTTCCTGAAAGAAGGAGGAGAAGGGATGAAAAAGAAAATGTTTGCTCTGGCAGCCGGGCTCTGTCTCGTGCTGGGAATGGCAGGATGCGGAAAAAAAGAGGACGCCGGGACAAAGGATGTGCCGGTCAGCCAGATCCGGGATGCGGTGGCGGAAGCTTACGGGGAAAATTATTTTGCCGACTATCAGATGAGTGAGGAGGAGGCAGGGACTCTGCTGCAGGCGGACACGGAAAACTGGGAAGAATTTATAGCGGAGAAAGCGATGATCAGCACCCGGGTAGATACCTTTGTGGCGGTAAAGGCCAAAGAAGGAAAAGCGGAAGAGGTACAGGGGCAGCTGGAATCTTATCAGGAATATCTGAAGAAAGATTCCATGCAGTATCCCATGAATCTTCCCAAGATCCAGGCTTCTGAGGTGAAAGTGTACGGGGATTATGTATTCTTTATTATGCTGGGGGCTGCAGATGAGGAAGGACTGGATGAGGAAGCAGCGCTGAAGTTTTATCAGGAACAGAATCAGGTTGCGGTGAAGGCGATAGAGGGAGTTCTTTTATGATTTTTTCCAGTTTGCTGTTTTTATTCCGGTTTCTTCCTGCAGTTCTGGCTGTATATTATCTGGCGCCGCGTTTCGCGAGAAATGCGGTGCTGTTTTTTTTCAGCCTGTTCTTTTATGCCTGGGGGGAACCGGTCTATGTGGTGCTTATGATTTTTTCCACCGTGGTGGACTATGTACATGGACGGCTGGTGGATCGCTTTTTAAGGCAGGGGCGGCGGGGAAGAGCCCGGGGAGCGGTTCTTTCTTCGGCAGTCATCAATCTGGGGCTGCTGGGATTTTTCAAATACGGTGGTTTTCTGGTGGAGAATCTTAATCTTTGCTTCGGCCTCTCCCTTCCGCCGCTGTCCCTCCCGCTTCCGGTGGGAATTTCTTTCTATACCTTTCAGACTATGTCCTATACCATAGATGTATACCGGGGCGAGGCAGAGGTGCAGAAAAATATAATCAGTTTTGGGGCGTATGTGGCCATGTTTCCCCAGCTGATCGCAGGTCCTATCGTGCGATATCAGACTATTAGCCGGGAAATGGATAACAGAAAAGAAACGGCGGATGAATTTGCACAGGGGAGTCTTCGTTTCCTGACCGGACTGGGGAAAAAGGTGCTGATCGCCAACAATATAGGGCTTTTGTGGGAAAGTGTGAAAGGAATAGAAGAAGTTTCCGCCCTGGGAGCCTGGATGGGAATCCTGGCCTTTGCCCTGCAGCTTTACTTTGACTTTTCCGGTTATTCCGATATGGCCATCGGTCTTGGAAGGATGTTTGGTTTTCATTTTCCGGAAAACTTCCGCTATCCCTATCTGGCGGTGAGCATCACGGACTTCTGGAGACGATGGCACATATCCCTGGGAACCTGGTTTCGGGAGTATGTCTATATTCCGCTGGGCGGGAACAGAAAAGGAAAGAAGAAACAGTTTCTCTTTCTGATGATCGTCTGGGCGCTGACAGGCATCTGGCACGGGGCGGCCTGGAATTTCCTGGCGTGGGGACTCTATTTCGGAATTCTTCTGGCGGTAGAAAAGTTTTTCCTGAAACCAGTTCTGGAGCGTCTGCCGGCCTGGGCAGGATGGCTATATACGTTTGTGCTGGTGATGGTAAGCTGGGTGATCTTTGCGCTGGATTCTCTGAAGCAGGCGGGGGATTACCTCCTTGCCATGGCGGGGAGAAACGGCCTGTGGGATGAAAAGAGCCTTTATCTTCTGGCAAGTTATGGCCTGCTGCTGGTGGTGTTTACAGTGGGAGCTACACCGCTTCCGAGCAAGGCGGCAGAATATCTGAGGGAAAAGACAGGAGAGAAATTTGTTGTCTTTGAACTGCTCTTTGTGGTTCTGGTTTTCGGATTCAGTGTGGTGTATCTGACAGGAGATACGTATAATCCGTTTCTTTATTTTCGTTTTTAGGGGGTGCTGCCATGGAAGACAGAAAGAGGAACAGGCTTCTGACAGGAACTTTTCTGGCGCTGATTTTTGGAATGACATGCTGGAGCCTGCTTAAGAAGGACACCATTTTTTCGGAGAAGGAGAAGCGGTACCTGCAGCAGAAACCGGAGTTTTCCTGGGAGGCTTTAAAGAATGGAAGCTTTGGGAAAGATTATGAGACTTATTTAAATGATCAGTTTCCGAAACGGGATCTTCTGAATCTGCTGCGCACGGATTGTGAGCGGCTGGCCGGTAAAACGATGATTTCCGGCGTTTATCTGGGGAGAGATCATTATCTGATGGAACACCGGGAAGAGACGGAATTCGAGACAGCGCTTGCCCGGGGAAACGAAAGAAAGCTGCTGGAATTTACGGGGAAGGCGGCAGAAAAGTTAGGAGAGGACAGGGTGCGGGTTCTGATGGTTCCCGGGGCGGAAACGGTGCTGGAAGACTGTCTTCCGCCCCGGGCGCCGGAAGCGGCGGAGAAAGAGGCGATTGCCCGGTTGGAAGAGCATTTCCGGGAAAAGGGGCTGAAGACCTGTCTGGTTCCTGCGCTGGAAACACTCACAGAGGCGCACCGGCAGGAAAAAGAAAGGCAGATTTATTACAGGACGGATCATCACTGGACAGAGGAGGGAGCCTTTCTTGGCTATGAGGCCTGGGCGAAAAGCTGTGGAAAACAGCCGTGGAAACGGGAAGATTTTGTGGAAGAAGAGATGAAAAATGACTTTTTCGGGACACTGTCCGCCCGTACCGGCATTCAGGAGAAGGCTGATACGCTGTTGGCTTTCCTCCCGGCAGAAAAGCAGGATTACCGGGTGATCTACAGTGACGGCGAGAGCGCTTCCCTCTATGCAGAAGAGATGCTTTCAGGCCCGGAGCCTTATGCGGTCTATCTGAAAGGAAATCAGGCTCTCACAGAGATCAGAAATGAGAGCCTGGAGGGAGGAACCCTTCTGGTGCTCAAGGACTCCTATGGAAATGCCATGATCCCCTTTCTGGCCAATCATTTTGAAACGATTTATGTGATCGATCAGCGTTACTGGCGGGGGGATCCGGAAGTATTTATGGAGGAACAGAAGGTAACCGATCTGTGCATCCTGTATGGATATGGCCAGTTTATAAAAGAGCCGGGTTTTCTGGCCGGCTGACCGGTTACAGAATATCAATCTGGCAGGCCTTCATGGCCTCCAGGGCGCGGCGGTGGCTCTCCGGGGTAACGCCGGCGCAGCAGGAGGAGTCCACTGCGATGTCAGCCTCAGGAAAGGCGGCCCGCAGCAGCATGGCGTTGGAAATGACACAGATATCTGTGCACAGTCCGACTAGAGTAATGCTGCTGACGGGCTCTTTTGATGCCAGAGAGGAGAGCAGATGAACCAGGGCAGTGGAGCCGAAAGCTGGTTTGTCAATGATTTCCCCGTGGAAAGCCAGGACAAGAGATTCGATTTCCGGATGAAGTTCCCATCCTTTTGTCCCTTTGATGCAGTGTTCTACAGGAAGACGCATTCCCTCGTGGGTCTCCAGATAATCAGGTCCGTGGGTGTCGCGGGTACAGACGATTGGGCCTTTGTGCGCGCAGATTTTCTGGATCACCGGAACCAGAATGGCCTGCGCTTCGGCGCTTCCCAGGGAACCGGTGATAAAATCATTCTGCATATCTACAACGATCAGATAATTACTCATTTTTTCCTCCTTGCGGGCAGTTGTGTTTTTAGAAGATTATAATAAAGGTCGGGAAAATTTACAACTGCTGTCTATTTCCCGAAGGTATAATTGCTATAAATATTTGTTATAGAAAAAATGATTGATATACATTGACAGAATAACAAAAAGAATGTATGATAACAATCAAACATTCGTCCTTCTGAGGAGGACATTAGGAGGGAAACGTTATGAAAAATAAGAAGAAATGGATGAGTCTGGTTCTGGCATCTGCCATGGCAGTGACCGCATTGGCCGGATGTGGAAGCAGCGCAGATGATAAGGGAAGTTCCGACAGCGGAGAGGCTGTATTTAAGATTGGCGGCACCGGTCCTCTTACCGGAGATTACGCAATTTATGGCAAAGCAGTCCAGAACGGTATTGAGCTGGCAGCAAAAGAGATCAATGAGGCCGGCGGTATCAACGGAGTTCAGATTGAATATAAATTTGAGGATGATGAGGCAGATGCAGAGAAAGCGGTGAATGCTTACAATACCTTGAAAGACTGGGGTATGCAGATTATGGTGGGAGCCACAACTTCCGGAGCCTGCGAGTCAATGGTTGCCGAGACAGCCAACGACAATATGTTCCAGCTGACTCCTTCCGGAACTTCTTTAAATGCGGTGCAGTACGACAATGCTTTCCGGATGTGTTTCTCAGATCCGGCGCAGGGAACCGTTTCTGCCCAGTACATCGCAAAAAATAATCTGGCAAAAAAGATTGCTGTAATTTACGATAGTTCCAATACCTACTCCAGCGGAATTTATGAAAACTTTGCAAAGGAAGCAAAGAATCAGGGACTGGAGGTTGTATCTGCAGAGGCCTTTACGGCGGAGAGCAACAAAGATTTCTCTGTGCAGCTGCAGAAGGCAAAAGACAATGGAGCCGAGATGGTTTTCCTTCCTATCTATTATCAGGAGGCATCTCTGATTCTGGCTAAGGCAAAGGAAATGGGCTATGCTCCCGTTTTCTTCGGATGCGACGGAATGGACGGAATCCTGTCTCTGAACAATTTTGACACTTCTCTGGCAGAAGGGCTGATGCTGATGACTCCCTTCTCCGCAGACGCAGAGGATGAGAAGACGCAGAACTTTGTAAAAGCTTATGAAGAGGCTTACGGCGACACACCGAACCAGTTTGCAGCAGATGCTTACGACGCTGTGTACGTAGTAAAAGCGGCAGCGGAGAAAGCGGAACTGACACCGGATATGAGCGCTTCCGATATGTGCGATGCACTGAAAGGTGCAATGACGGAAATTACCTTTGACGGTCTGACCGGAAAGAGCATTACCTGGGAAGCAAGCGGCGAGCCGACAAAAGATCCGATCGCAGTTAAGATCGAGGGCGGAAAATACGTCTTTATGTAATTTTTAGCAGGTAAATAAGGGTGTCTCTGAAAGTTTTTTGGGGACACCCGTTTTTCCGTACAGGAGGAAGAAAACAAAGAAAAGGAGTGAGGGAGAGCAGATGAGTTTCTTATCTTACATTATTAATGGAATCAGTCTCGGCAGTGTATATGCGATCATTGCCCTGGGTTATACGATGGTTTACGGAATCGCCAAGATGCTGAACTTCGCCCACGGAGATGTGATCATGGTGGGGGGATTTGTGGCTTTTACTGCCATGAACAGTGCAGGGCTTCCGCCCCTTGTGGCAGTACTTTTATCTATGTTGGTCTGCACCGCTTTGGGTGTGGTAATCGAGAGGGTGGCTTATAAGCCTCTCCGCATGGCCTCCCCTCTGGCTGTGCTGATCACAGCTATCGGTGTGAGCTATTTCCTTCAGAATCTGGCTCTTCTGATTTTTGGGGCAGACACAAAGACGTTCCAGAGTGTGATCAGCTTTGAGGGAATCTCTCTGGCGGGGGGCCAGCTGAAGATTTCCGGTGTAACGCTGGTAACAATTCTGGCCTGTATCATCATTGTGGTGGGACTTACTTTATTTATCCGCAGGACAAAGGCGGGGCAGGCAATGCTGGCCGTTTCAGAGGACAGAGGAGCGGCACAGCTGATGGGGATTAATGTGAATGGAACGATTGCGCTTACCTTCGCTATTGGTTCTGCGCTGGCGGCAGTGGCGGGAGTATTGCTCTGCTCCGCTTACCCGTCTCTGAATCCCTACACAGGAGCCATGCCCGGAATCAAAGCATTTGTGGCGGCAGTATTCGGCGGTATCGGATCCATCCCCGGCGCTATGCTGGGCGGAATTCTGCTGGGCGTGATTGAGATTCTGGCGAAAGCTTATATCTCTTCCCAGCTGGCGGACGCTATCGTGTTTGCGGTGCTGATCGTGGTGCTTCTGGTAAAGCCTACCGGTATCTTCGGAAAGAAGATCCAGGAGAAAGTATAAGGAAGGGGGATGAAGATGAAAAAGTTAAGCAAAGCATCAAAAAGCAGCTTCATCACCTACGGAATTGTAGTGATTGCGCTGATCATCGGGCAGGTCTGGTCTGCCAGCGGCTCTATGTCGAGTCTTTTTAAAGGGCTTTTGGTACCTCTGTGTGTCTATATGATTCTGGCAGTTTCCCTGAACCTGACAGTTGGAATTCTGGGCGAGCTGAGCCTGGGACACGCGGGATTCATGTGTGTGGGAGCTTTCTCCAGCGCCTTTTTCTCCAAGCTTACGGATGGAACTATGCCGGATGGCCTGCGCTTTTTCCTGGCGCTGCTGATCGGCGCGGCTGTGGCGGGAATCTTCGGTATTCTGATTGGAATTCCGGTGCTCCGTCTCCGGGGAGATTATCTGGCGATTGTGACTCTGGCTTTTGGCGAGATTATCAAAAATGTAATTAATGTACTTTACATAGGAAAAGATCAGAGCGGACTTCATTTTTCCATGAAAGATTCCATGTCTTTAAATATGGATGAGACGGGAAAGGTTCTGGTGAACGGACCGCAGGGAATCGGGGGAACGCCGAAGGATTCCACGTTTCTGATCGGAATGATCCTGCTTCTGATTACGTTATTTATTGTTTTGAATCTGGTTCATTCCAGATCCGGCCGGGCGATCATGACAATTCGGGATAACAGGATCGCAGCCGAGTCTGTGGGAATCAATATCACGAAATACAAGATCATGGCCTTTTCTGTGTCTGCGGCTCTGGCCGGTGTGGCCGGTGTGCTGTATGCACACAATCTGTCGTCCCTGGTGGCTTCCCCGAAAAACTTCGGGTATAATATGTCCATTATGGTTCTGGTCTTCGTAGTGCTGGGCGGCATTGGAAATATCCGCGGTTCTATGATCGCAGCTTTTGTGCTGACGCTGCTTCCGGAAATGCTCCGCGGTCTGTCTGATTACCGTATGCTGATTTATGCGGTGGTGCTGATCGTGATGATGCTCTTCAACTGGAGTTCAGGAGGGCGCCGTTTCAAGGAAAAAATGGCGGTAAAGATGCGTTCTGTATGGAAACGCGAAGCAAAGGAGGCTGAATAATGGCGTTATTGGAAGTGAAAAATCTGGGCATTTCCTTCGGCGGTCTGCGCGCGGTAAATGCCTTTGATATTCAGATTGAAAAAGGGCAGCTCTATGGACTGATCGGGCCGAACGGTGCCGGAAAGACTACGGTATTCAACCTGCTCACGGGTGTATATAAACCCACAGAAGGGATCATCCATTTGGATGGAAAAGATATTACGGGAAAGAAAACCATTGAGATCAACCGGGCGGGAATCGCCAGAACCTTTCAGAATATCCGCCTTTTTAAAGATCTGTCTGTACTGGATAATGTGAAAGTAGGACTTCACAATCACCATTCTTATTCTACCCTGGAAGGAATCTTCCGCCTTCCCCGCTATCATAAAGTGGAGAAGGAGATGAATGAGAAGGCGATGGAACTTCTGAAGGTGTTTGATCTGGAGGGGGAGGCCGAGACCAAGGCGGCCAATCTTCCCTATGGCAAACAGAGAAAGCTGGAGATCGCCAGAGCCCTCGCCACAGATCCCAAGCTTCTGCTTCTGGATGAGCCGGCGGCCGGCATGAATCCCAACGAGACCGGGGAACTGATGAAAACGATCAAATTTGTGCAGAAGGAATTTGACATGACTATTCTGTTGATCGAGCATGACATGAAGCTGGTGGGAGGAATCTGTGAGGCGCTGACGGTGCTGAACTTCGGCGAGGTTCTGGCTCAGGGAGATACGAAGAACGTCTTAAATGATCCGCAGGTGATCAAAGCATATCTGGGAGAACGATATAAGAAACCGGCGGCAAGGGGGACTGCACATGCTTAAAGTAAATGGGATTGATGTGTTTTACGGAAAAGTACAGTCACTGTTTAATGTTTCGATCGAAGTAGGAGATAATGAGATTGTTTCCATCATAGGCGCCAACGGAGCAGGAAAAACGACCCTGATGAAAACGATTATGGGCCTGAACCACCCGAAAAAAGGAACCATCGAGTACAACGGTGAGGTTATCAGCGGACTTCCGGTTCACAAGGTGGTGTCAAAGAAGATCGTCTACGTGCCGGAAGGAAGAGAAATTTTCCCCAATATGACCGTGCGGGAAAATCTGGAGATGGGAGCATATTCGGTAAATATCTCAAAGAGTCAGCTGGAAAGCCGGCTGGAGGAACAGTATGAAATATTTCCTAGATTAAAAGAAAGGGACAAACAAAAGGCTGGCTCTATGTCAGGTGGAGAGC
>OLQH01000841.1_pt1 | contig 29833 bp, 33 predicted proteins | sample 1672671 | NCBI WGS metagenome assembly OLQH01 (sample SAMEA3136712, study PRJEB25190) | human gut metagenome
GGGTCAGCAAAACAAAATCAATGGCCGCCATCGATACCGGCAATTCCTGGTTCTCGTACTGATCCGGCCCCTGCTCCATCCCACAGTCTACCAAAAATTTCTTTCCTGCTGCTTCCAGATAAAAACAGCTCCCCGTTACCTCATGAGTCGCCCCAATAAATGTAAGTCTCATAAAAAACCCCCTTTTCGGTATTGAGCTTTTACTAATATCAGCATTTACTCTATTATACCCTAAAGGGGGAGGTTATGATATGATTTTCCCTTATTTTATTCTATTTGTTAAAAATCCGCTGCCGCAGAGTCCATAATATTCATTCAGCATGGATAAACGGATATAAGGACTGATGGTGCCCAGCGTTCTAAAAGTATCGGCATCACTCAGGGTATTCACCGGACATGCATAATATCTGTAATTATTCTCTTTTCCAAAGCCCATTACCCGGTAATCCCAGTTTTCTTTTGCTCCGCAGTTGGGAACTGCCAGGAATCTGACTTTCTCTTTCACATAATGAAATCTGTGATACAGTCGCTCCACATTTCCGGGCAGCAGCATATTTCCCAGCAGCAGGGTTTCGTTCTCATATTCGGTTAGTGCCTTTTTACTGTGTCCCTTCAGTAAATCAAAATCGCTCCTGTGGGTACATGCCAGACTGCACAGGTCACATTCACCCTTCATCCGTCCCTTGCAGGACTGAATGAATGAAAATGGCTTCACGGACATTACACAGTCCTCTTCCACTAAATCATCCTCGATGGAGCCGTGATACATAACTATGGTAGGATAACCATTTCCCTGGTATACTCCAAAGGATAGCACCCACCGGTTCATGATCAGGTAACCAGCCTTATAGACCGGGACAAATCCATCCTCTTCCTTCCATATCTTCTCATCCAAAGATTTCTCCAACGGCTGGAAGTATCCGCCCGGTATGGTATCCTGACCTTCATAGGCAGGGCCATTCCCCATGAGATACCTGAACTCTTCCACACCCTTACTCAGCGCATAGCGGTAAGGATCCCTGAGAAACGTTCTCCCTTTAGAATTCAGTGTAAGCTTGTCCGGCTGCTCCTGCCCTTCCAAATGGCGGAGCAGGCTGGCACGCTGCTTTTTATCTATGTACGGCATAATAATCTGTTTTACCCTTCTCAGCTCCAACATCTCAATAACATATTCCAGATATTGAAGGTTCAGGTGTGAGATTACCAGCAGATCAATAGGGAATGTTTCATCAGAGAATCGCGCATCCTCGCTGAGCGTCCTCGGGATACTGGCATCTGCTCCGCAGAGATATACCACACTGGCAGTGTAGTCCTGTGGTTCGTTCCACATGCTTAATATGTGGTAGATGCCGTCATTCATGTTTCTAAATAAGGTGCGAAAGTATAGGGCTTTCATGGGGTTGTGCCTCCTGTTCTTTTATTTTAATTTATTAGAATACCATCTGTAAGAGTTGTAACTTGCTCCGTTGTATCTCCTTTTTGGGCAATATGTATTCCTCTTGTTCTATAATAATGCCCTTTATCAACTGAAACCGTAAATGATTTAACCAGCATAGCCGTATTTTCTTCAGTGACGTCCCATGATTCTACGGTATACCATGCATCAAGCTGAGTATCATAACTTTCTAATGATATACCCACACGCAAACTATCACAGATTACATGCGCTAACACAATTCCTGTAGCTGTCACATTTCCATCTCCTGCATTAGTACACTTAGCTGTCCCTTTATTTAAAATATTACCTCTTGTTAAAATAGATGTAGTATCCTCTACTTCTACTTTGTCAGTTAATAATGATCCGTCTACTACTTTTCCTAAATATTCCGTAGGATCTGCAGCATACACTTGGAACTGACTTCCTACCAACATAACAACTAATAAAATTAGCATAAAGATAACTTTAGAAACTCTTTTTATCATATGTTCACTTCAATTCCTTTCCTTAAATATAAAAAGTTTATATATATTAATACGAATGCCACAACAAAACATTACACCTAAAGTACAATTTTTTTAATAATTTTCACAAATTCTTCCTTATCTATTTTACCAGAAAATTCAAAATACGAGTTTTTATATTTCCAACTTGCAGTATAGCTTTCCTTTTTATCGTTCTCGTCCTTAATTTTCTTTATTTCTATTGGAAGATCAACATTCATTATTTCCACAGTATCAATCACTTCTCCATCGTATGTAGAAAATTCTGCAGAATCACTTTGTGAGTTTGACATATATAAAAAAGCTTGGGTATCATAGTAATCAAACTGTAATACAGCGTTGCCACCCTCCTTATCTACCTTAAAATCCATAAATTTCATACCTTTTGGAATATATGTAAATAAAGGCACTTTCAATTCAAGCTCTTCCTCTATCTGCTGACGTGCTAATTCTTCTGAGTATGAACTTTCCTTTCTATCTAGGTCATTATTAATTTTTACATTCGCATCATTCCCAAGAATTGATTCAACTTGCTCCATTAGATACACCCTATTCGCCTCACTAGTCATAGCAACCCCAAACACTCCTAACATAGTAAGGCAAACAATAGCTGCACATTTTCCAGCCCGTTTCCACCTGGAATAGAATACCACTTTTTTCTTTTCCTCTACCACCTCTTCTTTCTCTTCGTTAAAATCTTCTTCGTCTTCATGGTATATGCCTTTGTCTTTCAATTCCTGCACAATTCGGTTGTACAGCTCTTTGGGAGGATCCATACTGTCTATGAACGGGTCCTCTTCCAATTCTCGTTCAATCTGTTCAGCCTCTTCCCGAAGAGCTTCTATCTCACTTTTTGTCATAAAAATCTCCTCTGAGGCCTCTGCTTTCGGTTTGTTATTCTCCTGTGATAATTTCTCAAATCTACTCATGAAACCCTTATCTTTCCTTGACTTTTTTTTGCAAGTGTATCATATTTATCTATAGTTACTATTTTGCTTGATATGTAGGAGGAAATAAATGAAACATATTGTTCTCACGGGCGGCGGAACTGCCGGCCACGTAACACCAAATATCGCCATGATTCCCAGATTGCAGGAATTGGGCTACACTATTTCCTATATCGGTTCTTACGACGGAATCGAAAAAAAACTCATCGAAGAACTGGATATTCCTTATTATGGGATATCTTCTGGTAAATTAAGACGGTACTTTGACGTCAAAAATTTTACCGATCCCTTTAAAGTTGTAAAAGGATATGGAGAAGCAGCCCGGCTCCTGAAAAAACTGAAACCTGACGTAGTATTCTCCAAAGGAGGTTTTGTCACTGTACCGGTTGTAATTGCCGCAAGCAGACAAAAAATCCCCACCTTTATCCACGAATCTGATATGACTCCCGGTCTGGCCAATAAGATTTGCATTCCCTTTGCCACTAAAGTGTGCTGCAACTTTCCTGAGACAGTAAATGAGCTTCCCGCCAACAAAGCAGTCCTCACCGGTACTCCTATCCGCCAGGAATTACTTTCCGGGGATGTAAAAAGAGCCCGTGCCTTTACCGGCCTCACCGAAGAGAAGCCTGTAATTATGATAATCGGAGGAAGCCTTGGGGCTGCCGCCATCAATGACTGTATCCGCAGAATCCTTCCGGAGCTTCTGGAAGAGTTTCAGGTCATCCACCTGTGCGGAAAAGGAAAGCTGGATGAGTCTCTTGTGGGAACAAAAGGCTATGTCCAGTATGATTACATCAAAAAAGAACTGGCTGACCTGTTTGCCCTGGCTGATCTGGTAATCTCCAGAGCCGGCGCCAATGCTATCTGTGAAATCAGCTCACTCAATAAGCCGAATCTCTTGATTCCTCTGTCCGCCAAAGCAAGCAGAGGCGACCAGATATTAAATGCGCGTTCCTTTGAAAAATTGGGCTACAGTATGGTTCTGGAAGAAGAAGAGATTACAGATAAAACACTGCTCTTCTCTATCCGGGAATTATACGGCAACCGCCATTCTTATATGGAGGCTATGTCAGAGAGCAATCATATTGATTCCATCAAGCATATTGTAGATTTAATTGAGGATGCTGTGAATTAAAGCCCGTCATATTCCGACTGATACAGCTTTTGCGTCCATGACTTTGCCCGGTGGAGCCTGGTTCTCACATTTTCTACCGTGATACCCAGCTCTCCGGCAATTTCCGTGGCATCTTTTTGTTCCACATAGCTTTTCTCGATAATCTCATGCCAATTCTTATTATGTTCTTCGAGATCTTCCATCATTTCTTTGATAAATTCCTTTTTGATGTAGTCGTCTGCCATCTCATCTTCTACATAACAGGCTCTGGCATGATGGCTTCTCCTCACATTCGCATCCTCTTGGGATTCATTCTCACCATACTCGTAACCTACCGTTTCGTACTTCCTGTATGCTTTCCTGCAGTAATCAATTGTTTTGTAGTCACAATCAGCCAGTATTTTATCAAGTCATCGTTTAATTCCTGTCTTTCTACCAGCTGATAAAGAGATACAAAAACTTCCTGGCATATGTCCTGAGACCATCCGTAATCATGTATCACATTATTAGCTACCTTAGTGGCCAGACTCCAGTACTTGTCATACAATGCTTGTAACTTCTTGTTAATATTATCCATCTTTTCTGGTTTCCTTTATAAGACCTACTTTTTCTGGAAGGCAGCAAGTATACTTTCCCTGTCTTCCTCCGTCAGGCTGCCTGGTTTCCATCCAAGAGCAACGTTGTCACCTTCGTACCGCGGTATTAAATGCATATGAAAGTGAAAAACTGTCTGCCCCGCTATCTCCCCGTTATTCTGTACAATATTGAATCCGTCGCATTTTAAAACTTCCGTCATTCTTTCTGCCATCTTTTTTGCCAGCACCATTGCCTCCGCTGCAAGCTCTCCCGGTATCTCATAAATATCTGCATAGTGAGCCTTTGGCAGAATCAGCGCATGGCCCTTGCTGGCCGGACCAAGATCCAGGATCACTCTGAAGTTCTCATCTTCAAATAATGCAGCGGAGGGAATTTCCCCATTTGCTATCTTACAAAATATACATTCGGACATATTATTGTCTCCTCCTTTTGTTATATATTTGTTTCTTTTTATTTTGTCGTATTTTACGAGTTTTTGCAATACAATATTGTTTGATATTTACAAAGTCTGATGATACACTGTAACAGGAGGTGCAAAATTATGTTAAATGTGCGCGAATCAGAAACTATTGAAGAACTTTGTATGGAAAATCCAGATATCAGACGTTTCTTATCTGAATTAGAAGACAACCACAAATTTACTATTTCCAAAATCTCTCACGAGATACGGAACCCTGTAACATTAATTAACAGTTTCCTTCAGCTGCTGGAGGTACGCTATCCCGAACTGTCCGGTGATGACTATTGGAAGAAGGTCATGGACAACATGCTGTTTCTCCGATCTCTGCTGGATGAGCTATCTTCTTATAATAATTCGGACCGGGTGGTGAGAAGCGAAGCAAATATTTACGCCATACTGTCCGAAATCGTAGAGTCCACCCGCCCCACACTGGAACAGGATCAGATAACCATTCAGCTGATAAAGAAAACCGCTCTTCCTACTTTACCTCTGGATACCGTTAAAATGCAACAAACTTTTTACAATTTCATCCGAAATGCCCACGAAGCCATAGGAACAGACGGAGCTATCACCATTAGCCTGGAGACAGACGGTTCCGATATCACCATTCAGATCTCCGATACCGGTAAAGGCATACCTGCGGAGCATATGTCTGAACTTTTCAAACCCTTTGTCACCTACAAAAAGGATGGTACCGGACTGGGACTTTCAATCGCAAAAGGTGTAATAGAAGCCCATAACGGTACCATCCAGGTAGACAGCAAAGAAGGTGAGGGAACCACATTCTCTGTCATCCTCCCCATCTGTTAATCCTACATAATATTTACTTTTTTTCTCCGGTAAAGGAGCACGCCCAGTACAAATCCGCAGATCAGCCCGCCTACATGAGCGGCGTTATCCACGCCTGCGCTGATGAATCCATGATATAAGGTCAGACCTGCAAGCACTACCATCTGACGTGTGGTCAGATCCTCCAGCCTGCCTTTATTCACTATAAGAATGTAAAGCATAGCCCCGATCACTGCAAAGATAGCGCCGGAAGCTCCTGCGGATACACTGATACGCCCGCTGCTGCCTGATATCTCTGTGTAATAAGAGATATAGCTGGCCCCTATGCCGCCCAGAAGATAGATAATCAGGTATCTGACCCTTCCTACCGCCCGTTCCAGGTTATCGCCCAGGAAACCCAGTACAATCATATTATTTACCAGATGTGCAAAACCAAAATGCAGAAACATGCAGGTAAACAGACGGTAATATTCTCCTTCCTGGATCAGCGGCGGAAATGCGGCACCCCATGCAATCATATGCATGCTGTCCCCGGAAGAACCCGTTACCTCAACCAGAAGAAATACCAGGATATTAACCGCAATCATCAGGGTATTTATAATCACGGGCTTTCTTTTCTGCACCTGAATCTTTAATTCGTCCAGCCTGGATGGTCCCTGGGGGGGATAATAATATTCATTCATGGATAAATTCTCCTCCTGACATGGGAACATTATATAGCTTTTGCGCCGGGAATGCAACCTGCATACCCTACTCTATTCATAATAAAAAATCACATCTGCAATTTTCACTTCATCATGTTCCTGCAGAGGATATTTCTCACGGCTTTCAAGAAGTCTTCCGTTGACATACGTTCCGTTTTTCGAATTCAAATCCTGTATCAGGCACAAGTCCCGGGTCACTTCAAGCTTACAGTGGATCCGGCTCACGGTAGCCAGGGGAATGCAGTAATCCACCGCCTCCGCCATCTTGCCTACCAGAATAACCCCCTCTTCCAGTGTAATAAGTTTCCCGACGCTGCTGCCCTTTCCCCGCAGACAGTGATTCCTTCCCTCTTCCTGCCCGGTCAAAAGGCTGGTCTCCTCACCGGAGGACTCCCAGGCTTCCCTTCTGGTTTTCCCTGTCTCAGATCCCGTTTCTGCATCTGGATAGGGGATGGGGTGTTCTGGACTGCCCCCCGCCTTTTCTTTTGTCCCTTCTCCAGGGGATAACAATTCTTTCTTTCGTCTGCGGTACCAGATCAGGCCTGCGATTCCTGCCAGCGCAAGCAGACCTCCAAAGCCGGCGGCCAGATAATTCCAGGGAATGTACCGGTAATTCCACGCCAGAAAGCCTCCCCCAATCATCAAAATCCCCCCGGCCACCACAGCTGCTGTCTTGATCTCCTCCCTACTCCCGGGAAATTCTTCTTCTTGGGGCTCCCTGCATATCTGGCGCAATATCTCTTCTCTCTCATGAACCTCCTCTTCTGCGCCGCCACCTGTCTCCGCCTCCCTGGAAGGTTCCTCCATCTGCTCTCCCTCAGAAGCAAATAACTCTTTTTCTATCTGTTCCAGCTGAAAATTATCTTCCGTCACGCAGTGGTATATTCCATACCCAATTCTCACGGCATCTGGATCCTGGTGGTCTATTTTAGGCAGAAGATATTCCATCAGCTCCCTCATGCCCTCCCTGGCGTCTCCCTGGTGAACCGGGATAAAGCTGAAATAAGCCCTTTGGCCGCCCGCCTCCATGTAAATATGCTCCGGCTCTAAAACCAGATGCCCTGGGTCCAGCAGATAGGCCTGCATCACTTTGATAGTATCCACCAAACTTTTTAAGATGGGATAGAGCTCCTCTCTTCCCAGTTTTTTGTCCCCATACATTGTCCCAAGAGACTGCCTGGAGGTTATCTCATAATAGAAGAGAGTACGGTTATCTATTTTCTGAATGGAGCAGGGAAGCAGCCCGGGAATAGAATTCATCAGGATCATGCGGACCTCATATGAAGCCGTATCCACCTCCCCCTCTTCCTCAAAGATTAAATAATTATGGTTCAGATCCCTCTTATAGTCCCCCCGCATATACCTCTGCCTTTCTGATTTTTCGGATGAATTCTACAGGGCGGAGTACCTTTATTTCACCCTTCCCCTGAAATTCCCACCTGTTTCTTAGAAACGGACCGCCGATTCCTCCCTGGTAGGTAACCACTATACGGCTGCTGCCGGCACTCAGCCCGGATTGTACAGTGCCTGATAATATCCCCCCGTTTCCCTGGTTGTCTTTTATCTTAGATTCAGCTATATGGCGGGCCTCCGTAAGATTCCTGGCTGCCGCGGTTCCCGCACTTACGGCCCCCTCATAGGCAGCGGCCGTATACCAGGCCCGATGGTATACAAAAAAGCACAGATACAGGGTCACGGTCAGCACCATCAAAACCAAAGGCATGCATAAAGCTGCCTCTACCGTAAAGCTTCCTCTGTATTCTTTTATCTGTCTTCTTTTTCTCAGTTCACATACTGTGGTCATACCTGTCTCCCTTCCCTGTTCCTTATCCGATCCCTATTCTGTACAAAAGTCTGCCCGCCAGTCCGAAGAATAGAAAAGGCAGAAATGGTATCCGATCTTTTCTCCCCTTCTTCCTCCCTGCCATAAGGCAGGCGGCCCACAAAGATGCCAGCGCCAGTCCCAAGAGGATTGTCTCCAGGGTATCCCAAAGGCCCAGATAAATTCCAGCCGTAATAACTGACAATCCGTCCCCGTATCCTATGGCCTCTTTGGTTCCCCGCCCCAGCGCCAGCAGCAGAAGCCCGGGGAGCAGACCCGCCGCCCAGAAGCCAAACCCTTCTCTTCCATACATCCACATTCCAAATCGGAGGGCGCACCCGAGGATGGCAGCGGCTGCAATCAGCCTTCCGGAGACTTCCCTTGTCTTCCAGTCCCTCCAACCCACAGTCCCGAGAAATATCAGACAGACAGCTTCATGAATGCCCATGGCTGCCGCACCTGGAACAGGGCCTGAGGCCGCCTGTCTCTGACTTCTTCACCAGTCTGACCGTCCTGGTAAGTCCTCCGCAGGTCTTAAGGCTGTGATACCTGTCTCCCTTTTCCGTAATATAGTACCCTGCTCCGCTGGTCCCTTTTCCCACACATTTTTCACAGGGGCGGTACTTTTCCCCGTATTCATTTCTCGCAGACGCCAGCCCCCCGCTCCCAATATAGTGAATAGAAAGCTCCAGATACGAACAGTCTTCGCGCACATGATATACTTCTTGGTTTTGGGTTATGTAAACCATCTCATTCTCTTCCCCCTCTGAACCAAAATCCATATCCTTCTCATACCCGGTCCAGGCTCTGGCATAGCCTGTGCAGGTAAGTGTTACCGGCATGACAGGGATAAGAGCAGCCGACGGCCGGTACCTGTATTCTGCCCGCAGCGTAATCTGTCCATTATCCATGGCAGAGGTCTGTAAACGGATTCCGCCCGACTTTCCCTCTATCCCTGTAAGTCTCTCACCCTTCAGCTGTTTCTTCAGGTTTTGTTTGGCATAGGCCATACAGACCGCCGCGGTTACCACCCCCACCGGGGAATCCTTCCGGGTTTTATCCCCTGCATAGGCGTACATCCCCAGCTCTTTTGCACTCTGACAGAGAGAGGAGGTAACAATCACCTGAATCCTCATAACGTCCAGAAAGCAGATAAAAATCACCATTGCCAAAAAGAACATGGGGAGAACAGCCGCACACTCTATGGTCATACTTCCTGACAGGGAGCACAAGGATACCTTCCCCTGCTTCCTGCATGTGTCCTCTGCCGGGGACTGCAGAGGCTTATTTACTTGAAGAGAGTGATTTTTCGTTATTTTTTCATTTGTTATGTTTTGCATTTCACAGGCAAAAGGCATCCTTCTATTCCCCCTTCATATCGTATCCATAGCTTCTTATAAGACTCCATTCCTGCCCCCGGGGACCAATAAGCGTAAGCTCTGCCTCCGCCGATTCCAGACACTGATCCAGCCGGAAGCCTCCCTTGCCCTCTGTCTTTCTCATGACATTTTCCACCATATCCATACACCTGTATACCTCCGTATCTTCCTTTTCCAGGCTCAGATACAGCAGGACCCGCAGATATCCCTGATACTCCATGCCCTCTGTACCTGTCCCCCCTTCCTCCCGGAGCAATTCCAGGATATGGGGGAGATTATTCAGAGACAGCTTCCACTGCCCCTGGCTCTTTACCAGGGGAACCCTGCCCCCGGCCAGCAGATCCCGCACATCCAGCAGGCTCTCCCCGTAGGCCCAGCACAGGATCACCAGGGTCTCTGCCAGCTGCTGGCCCGCAGGGATCCCCGCCGCGGATGCCAGGGTAAGCCCCAGGGTGGCCGCCTGTCCCCGTTTTACAGGATCTGTGTAAATAGCGGCATAATTCGCAGCTTCCCGGATCAGAAGCAGCCGCTGTACTACCTTTCTCAGATTCTCCTGGTCACTGTCCTGTCCCGCCAGAATATATTCCAGCTGATAAGACAAATCCCCTTCTCTGCAGGGCTCGCTGTAATTGCCCATCTTCTTCAGTACATACTCCTGATAGAGCAGAGTCTCACTCACGCCGGCATCCTCCGGTCTTCCCCGGGAATTGCCAAGCCCCTGATTCAGGGAACGGCGGGACAAGAATTCTGATACCTCTGCCTGTTTTTCTGATATGTCTCCGCTGTCAGGAACCACCAGCCCCAGAACCCCCATTTTTTTCACCTTTCGCAATATCTCTATGGGATTCTCATCCCCTGGGATCGGCATTGTCTCATCCTCAGCCCTTTCCGTCTCCCCGGTTTCCGCCTCCTGATACTCCTCCAGCATCCTGTCATATTCTTCCAAGTCCTCCCTCTCCCGAAGCTTTTCTCCCTTCTCTTCCAATACCCTAACCGTTTCACTGTCTCCTTTCGCCTGCTTCAGGAGGCGGGAAACCGCCTGGCTCCCCAGAGAGTCTCTGGTCCATGCAGCTGCCTGTCTTTTAAAGGATTCGCCGCCGCTGTCAGTGGCCAGGCAGTATGCGGTCAGCCCGCACTGTTTTACAGAAGTCTTCATAAGATCCGTCTCCAGCACCTTTTCCATCCCATAGGTGATCCGGTCTGTAATCTTTCCCAGCTTCATCCGGTTCCCCCCGTAGGCCCCATCCAGAAAAAACAGCTCATAATGCTCCAGCAGATCCCTGTCATATTCCCCGAAGAGGGAATAGAGAGCCGCATCTGCCCCGCCGGCCGCAACTGCCCTTGCAGATGCGTTTTGTACCGAACGGAAGCCGGCGGCGACCAGTGCAGTCATAATGGTCAGGATGAGACACAGCATAATTGTAATACTACCCTTGGCTTTCACACTCCTGCCCTCCTTTTCGCTTTTAAGGCTAAAGATTGTTGCTTTCCTTTGTAATCTTAGACAAAATATTGTTTACCAGACTGGTAAGCTGCTTTTTAAAAATCACCACCAGCCCAACTAAAACCACCAGGATCAGGATTATCTCTACAACTCCAATGGCATCCTCTTCCTGTAAAAAAGCTTTCCACTCACTCATATTCTCACCTCCTTTCTTCTCAATAAAATGTCAGATATGCGGGTACCATAAGAATCACCAGAACTACCAGGAGCATAAGAAACATAGGCACCAGCAGTTTGGAAGACACCTGCTCCCCTTTTATTCTGGCGTTTCGGATGCGGTCATCCTCTGCTTCTGCCGCCTCCCTCTCCAGCAGCTCCAGAAGTCCCCGCCCGCCCTTTTTCAGATTTTGGAAAAGCAGGGTCGCCAGGGTTTTGTAGCAGGGGAGACGGCATCTTGCCCCAAACCGCTGGTAAGCCTCTGCCTCAGAGATGCCTCCCTCCATTTCTTTGCAGGCTGCGGCCATCTCCTCATATCCCGGCCGGGGTCCGCACTGTCCCCACTTTTGGTAATCTGCGGCAATTCTGGTAAACGCCCCCTTTATGGTCATTCCTGCTCCCAGAAAAAGAACCAGCTTGCCAACGATGTCTGGGTAGTCCCGAAGCAGCAGCTCCCTGCGTTCTTTTTCCTTTTTGTGCTTTTGCTCTTCCTGGCGGGCGGCGGCAAGAACCGCTGACAGAACGGCCAAAAGACTTACCCAAAGTCCTGTATGGGATGAGCTTCTCATCCAGCGGACCGTTTTGCCTTCCACCTTCCCGGGCAGATATAACCGGCCTGTATCCTCTCCCTGATTTTCCTTTTCAATGCCCTCCTGCAGCTTTCTCAAGGTCTGCTCTTCCCGGGAAAGCTGTTGGGGGAATACCTTTACCCGGCGTTCATACAGCTGTCTGCTCTCTCCCAGGGACAGTTCTCCCTGAATGGTGACAAAGACTCCCTCCTGGGGGATCTCCTCCCCAAGGGTCCCCTCCCAGTCCAGGATCTGTGGATGATCCGTAATCCAGGAGATGGCCACGGGAGAATCCCCAACGTGTTCCGGAAGATGCATGGGCTTCCTTATCTCATCCACAGACTGGTTGTCCCCCAGAATCTCCCCATCCAGCGCCTCCGCAGTCTCCTGCATAAGCTTTTCAGCTTCCCGTCTGCTGTACTTTTTTTCCTCTACCGTTACCTCTATTTTCTTCTTTTCCCCTTCGATCTCTGCCTCCATCTCCTCCGTATACGCCCCGCCCCCGTATGTATTTCTCTGAAAATAATCTTCCTGGCTCCAGGCCCGCGCTCTTCCTTCATATATGCCGATACCGCATCCCAGAAGCAGACCTGCCGCGGCAATAAGTACCGGAACTTTATATTTCAATTTCTACCATCTTCCTTCCCATGTGATACGCGGCCAGATAAGTGAGCAGGCAGCCGCTCATAATCCCGGCTCCCAGAGAGTTCCGATAAAGGACATCCAGAAACCCGGGGGATGTGACCTGCATATATACGATTATACCGGCCGGCATAATACTCATAATTTTCTGTTCCAGCTTTCTGGCCGCAATGGCTGCATCAATTTCCTTTTTTATCTCAATCTTCCCTTCCAGCACTCTGGCGCTTTTCTCCAGCGCCCCTGTGACATCTCCCCCTGTGCGTTTGGCTGCGGAGAGAATCTGGGAAAAATTATAGATATCCTCAACCCGGCTTCTCTCCCCAAAGTCCGCCAGAAGCTTTTCCAGGGGGATCCGATTGCGAAGCTGTGCCTGCATATACTGCAGCTCTCTGGTGAGTTCATCCCCGTCGCCATACAGCCGCCTCATATCTCCACAGGCTTCCCCTATAGCGTTTTCCATAGAATACCCGGCCCTCAGGGCCGCTCCCAAAGAGCCAAGAGCGTCCTTAAAGTGATAATGCAGTCTTTGCTTTCTGGCCCTGATAAGTTGTTTTTTCTTTTCTTTCAGATAATAAAAGGTAATGGGAACCATGAGCAGAAATGCCCAGACTGACTGATAGAACAGCAGATTCACTGCAATGCACAAAAGCCCGCTGATTCCTGTGTACTTCAGCAGCTCTTTTTTGGAAAAGGCGTAGGAATCGTACTGTATTCTCATATGCCGCCCTTCCTTTTTCCCATGGGTTCCCCCACCTTTTCCAGCCGTTCGCCGTTCCGGCGGATAAACAGGGGATGAAGGCAGACCTCCCCCTGGGAAATACCTGTAATCTCTGTAATCTCCAGCACGGCTCTGGACTTGTCGGGCATCCTTCCCAGATGGATCAGAATGTCAAAGCCTGCCGCGATTTGACGCCGGATGGCTTCCAGGGGAAGCTGTATCCCCATGAGCACCATGGTTTCCAGACGGCTTACCATATCAGCGGCACTGTTGGCATGGGCCGTTGAAAGGCTTCCCTCATGGCCTGTGTTCACCGCCTGGAGGAGATCTACCGCCTCGGAGGATCTCACCTCCCCGATAATGATTCTGTCAGGCCGGAGCCGGAGGGCTGTTTTGATAAGATCCCGGATAGTAATTTGAGGGCTGTCCTCCAGATTTGAAAGCTTTGCCTCCAGCCGCACCAGATTTGTGATTCCCTGTATCTGCAGCTCCGCATTGTCCTCAATGGTGACGATTCGCTCTTCCGAGGGAATATAACAGGACAAAGCGTTCAGAAAGGTAGTCTTTCCTGCTCCGGTTCCCCCTCCTATGAGCATAGAATGCTTTTGCCTGACCATCTGTATCAGGCATTCGGCCCCTTCCCGGGTAATGCTGTTCCCGGCAATGAGATCCTCCATGGTGATGGGGTGATCTGGAAACCGCCGGATGGTCAGGATCGGACCGTTCAGAGCCACGGGTTCAATGACGGCATTGACTCTCGCACCGTTTTTCAGTCTGGCATCCACAATCGGCCTGGAAGTATTAATCACCCGGTTGCAGCCAGCTGCAATCTGCTGGATCACATCCCAGAGCTTTTCCTGGGAGGTAAAGGTTTTCTCCCACAGCGTGATTCTGCCCCTCCGCTCCACAAAAATCTGCTCCCACCCATTCACCATAATCTCGGTTACTTCATCATCCTCCACCAATTCCTGAAGTACATCCAGCTTCCTGACGGAGTAGAAAAGCTCCTGCCGGATCTCCTGCTTCTCCTCCAGACTCCAGCATTCTTTTCTCCCGTGTTCCAGGACCAGTTCATCAATCATCTGGAGAATCTCGGGATCCTCTGCCTCCCAGGCACCTATGTGCTCGATCTGCTCCAGCAGCTCACGGCGCAGGGCCTCTCTATTCCTCATACAGCTTCCCTCCCCGCAGAATCTCTCTCACATAGTCACCCAGCTCACTCCACATCAGCTGAGACACATATTCTTCTCCCCGGCCGAAATAGTTGTGAAAGGGGGGTGTAATCTTTTCCGTCTTCCTCAGAACCTCCCTGCAGTCCCACAGGCTGAGCAGTTTTTCAAACTGCAGGACTTTTGCCTGGGACATGGCATCCCGGAGCACCGGCATGTAGATGCGCCTGCACAGGTCCAAAAGACGATATAAGCCGTCAACCCCGTCGCCAAAGTCAATGATGACAGCCTCATACGCGCTGTTCTCTACAATCTGCCGGAGCAGATCCGTCCATTCTTCGTAGGAGGTGCTGCGGATATCTCCCGGGGATTGTACCGGAGGCAGATAATCCAGGTTATTAATTGTCTGCACCATACTGTTCAGTTTAAATACCAGATTGGGATTTCCCTGTCTGAGATAATAGATCAGGTCTCCAAGATTCCTCTCGTAGGTCCTGTCAAACAGGCCCTCAAACCCTGCATATTCTTCCAGGTTCAGATATAAGACTGCCTGATCCCGGGCAAGTATCTGGCCCAGAGTCAGTGCGAAAGATGTTTTCAGAACTCTTCCCAGAGGGGAGTAGACGCCTATAATGGCTGTGCGCCGCTTCATAACCTGCACCTTCAGAGGATCCGGTGAACTGTCCCCATAGCAGGCCATAACCTCTCTTATCACAGCATCTGAGGACTGATACTTGTACACACTGGGGTACTGATCCAGCCCGGGACTGTGGACTCCCTCGGATAATATCATGATTTTCCCCGGGGAGATGGCTTCTACCCTGGGACACATGGCTTTGTCGGATATGAGCAATATCTCTATGGGATGAGTCTCCCCGTAGGCACACAGACTTTCCACATTGGTAAACGCCTGGAACTCAAAGGGAATATTCTTCTTCTGGTTCATATATTCCATAAAGTGGCAGGCATACGAAATTTCCAAATCGCATACCGCAAAAATACTTTTTCTCAATAGTAACCTCCCGCATACATCAGCATTCCCAGCAATATGGGAACGGTAAAGTGAATATTCTCCGGCCGGCCTCCCCTCCGGCAATAAGGTTTTTTCTCCCCGGTTTTCAAATAGTCTCTCAGATACTGCCCCAGGTATGCCATCCTTTCCCTGGCATTGCCGCAGGATATGAGAAATGCCCCGCTTAAGATTCCCCCCCAGAGGAAGGACCAGGCCAGGCCGGGAAGGATTCCCCTTACCCCCAGAAGGCCGCCCAGCACTGAGAGCAGCTTTACATCACCGGCTCCCAGCATACGGAAATAAAACAGAGGGTATAAAAGGAGTATTGGAAGAAGCCCGCCGGATAAAAAGGTCAGAATCCCCCTGTACCCGTACAGCAGAACTTGATAGAGAATCCCCGTTCCCCAGCCCAGCCAGATCCATGGATTCCATATTCTTTCCCACAGCAGATCCATAACCACAGCTCCGGCGGAGAGCAGCAAAATAAGACATACCTGCAGTGTCACGCATTCACCTCGATTCCTGTGAAATTTAAATTCGTAGTTGGAAATTGCGGCCGAACGGCCTGATAGAAATACAGCTTAGAATTCACTGCTGTATTGGATTTTTATTATATCTGTCCTTTTGGGTTTTGTCCAGTAGGATTTTAGAAAAAAATCGCTTTTGTGCAACAGTGACAAAAATTATCAATTGCATTGTAATACCGATTGGGTTAAAATAATTTATATATTTCCAGTATTCGAACCATTTCTACAGGTTCAAACGCACAAGGAGAATGCCCATGGGAACTATAGTATTTTTAGGAGACAGTATCACCGATGCCAACCGGCTTTTTTCCGAAAATGGCTTAGGTTTCGGATATGTAAATCAAATCGCAGACAAGCTGCACCAGGCAAATCCTGCCTGGGAGATTATCAATAAAGGGGTGGACGGATTCGTCGCCGAACGCCTTGTCCACAATCTGGAGAGAGACTGCATCACCTACCAGCCGGACTATGTGTGTATCCTGGTGGGAATCAATGACGTAGGCATCCTTATGAATACCGTGACAACTGAAAAAGAGCGGGACTATCTGCTCACAGACAGTATTCGCTCTTATCATCAGCTGCTATTCGACCTTACCAACAGCACCAAGGCAAAAATTATCACCCTGGAGCCCTTTATCTTCCCCCATCCCCAGGAGTATGCAAACTGGATCCCCTGGCAGCAGACACTTTCCAGGCAGATCCAAAAGCTGTCCAGGAATTACGGGGTTACCTTCATCCCTCTTCACGACGCCCTGAACGGCCAGGCTGAAGAGCTGGGGTACGACGCCATCACCACAGACGGCATCCATCTCACAGAAGCAGGACATCAGATTCTGGCGGATGAGATTATGAAGGCCTGGAATCTTTCATGACAACGTCCTCAAAGACCGCAGCTGCGGTCTTTGCAAGATCCTGGGGATTCAGCCGTATGGTAGTCCCTATCCGGCCTCCGCTGATATAGATGCTGTCATATGCCCGGGCACTGTCATGAATCACCGTCTTATACTGCTTCTTCATCCCCAGGGGGCTGCAGCCTCCCCGCACATAGCCCGTCACCTGGAGAATGTCCTTTACATGAATCATTTCTACTGATTTTTCCCCCAATACTTTTGCCGCCTGTTTCAGATCCACTTCCTCGGCAATGGGGATCACCAGCACATAATAATTTTTGCTTTTTCCCTGTACCACAAGGGTCTTAAAAGACTGCTCTACCGGGGCGTTGGTGAGCTCTGCCGTGTGCAGTCCGTCGATGAACTCACTGCACTCATAGGAAATGGTCTCATAGGAGATCTTGTTCCTGTCAAGAATGCGCATGGCGTTTGTTTTGGCTTCTTTTTTACCCATGTTTTTCCTCCTAATCCTCGGTGAGATACCTGGGGGTAGACAGATACCTGTCGCCGGTATCCGGAAGGAGCACTACAATTGTTTTTCCCTCGTTTTCGGGACGCTTCGCCAGCTGCGCTGCCGCATATACAGCCGCACCAGCGGAGATCCCAACCAATATGCCCTCATTGGCTGCAATTTCTCTTCCGGTCTCATAGGCGTCCTCCCCTCTGACCTGGATAATCTCATCCCAAATATTTACATCTAAGGTTTTGGGTACAAAGCCTGCACCGATTCCCTGAAGCTTGTGAGGGCCCGGGGCGCCTCCTGAGAGTACCGGGGAGTCCGAAGGCTCCACCGCCACCACCTTCACATCTGCCTTTCTGCTCTTCAGATAGTTTCCCACACCGGAAAGCGTCCCTCCGGTACCTACCCCTGCCACAAAGATATCTATCTTCCCGTCCAGATCCCGGTAAATCTCCGGCCCTGTAGTCTGCAGGTGCATCTTTGGATTGGCGGGGTTGTCAAACTGGCCCAGCACGATGGCGTTGGGGATCTCCTTCTGGAGCTGTTCTGCCTTCTCTATGGCACCTTTCATTCCTTTGCTTCCCTCTGTAAGCACGACTTTAGCTCCATAGGCCTTCAGAAGATTTCTGCGTTCTACACTCATGGTCTCAGGCATAGTCAGTATCGCCTGATATCCCTTGGCTGCCGCAACACTTGCGATCCCGATCCCTGTATTTCCGGAGGTAGGCTCTATAATTGTGGCCCCCTTCTTTAACCTTCCTGCCTGTTCGGCATCCTCAATCATTGCCAGTGCAATCCTGTCCTTTACACTGCCTGCTGGATTAAAATATTCTACTTTTGCAATTACTCTGGCTTTCAGCCCATTCTTTCTGCTGTAATTTCCAAGCTCCAGAAGGGGGGTATTGCCTATGAGTTCCACTGCACTTTTTTTCACATTTTCCATTGCTGATCTCCTCTCATTCTCATACTTTTATTTTATATCATACTTAACCGCTGGGATTAATATGATTATATGCTCCCATCCTTCCTTTGTCAATAGAATCCTTGTTAACTTTATGCTGTATTTTCTCTTGACTTTGCAGCCGGAAGGCTATAGACTCGAGAATCATACCCAGATTTTCATACGCAAGCAATAGAATATGTCAAAAAGGAGGCATACTACATAATGAACTATAATTTTGATCAAGTCATTTCCCGCAGGAGGACAAACAGTGTAAAATATGATTTTGCCGCCAAATACGGCATGCCGGAGGATATTCTTCCCCTGTGGGTGGCGGATATGGATTTTCCAGTGGCCAGCGGAATCCAAGAGGCGCTCCGTGCCTGCGCGGACCACGGAATCTTTGGATATACGGAGCCCGGCCAGGAGTATATCCGCGCACTCCAGAATTGGTACTCGAGCCATTTTGGCTTTTCCATTGAATCCGACTGGGTGGTGAAAACCCCGGGCGTAGTGTATGCCATTGTACAGGCTATCCGGGCATTCACTGCGGAGGGAGACAGCGTACTGATCCAGCAGCCTGTCTATTATCCCTTTGCCCGTTCCGTTGAGGAAAACCACAGGCGGCTGGTGAATAACCCCCTTTGCTGCAGAGACGGACACTATACCGTTGACTTCCGGGACTTTGAAGACAAAATTCTGAAAAACCAGGTAAAGCTGTTTGTTCTCTGCAGTCCCCACAATCCGGTAGGCCGTGTATGGTCCAGGGAAGAGCTTCAGAAAATGGGAGAGATCTGCCGGAAACATCAGGTCCTGATTGTCGCAGATGAGATTCACTCGGATTTCGTCTATCCGGGACACACGCACACTGTCTTCGGTGCGCTGGGCCAGGAATTTCTCCAGAATTCCGTCATCTGTACAGCCCCCAGCAAGACCTTTAATCTGGCAGGTCTCCAGGTCAGCAATATCATCATTGCCAATCCCCGCCTCCGGGCCCTGTTTCAGGCGGAATGCAGCAGAAACGGATACAGCAATCTCAATGCCATGGGCCTTGCTGCCTGCCAGGCCGCCTATGAGAGCGGGCAGGAATGGCTGGAACAGCTGAAGCTGTATTTGCAGGAAAATTTAAAGTGCATGAAGGATTTCCTGCAAACCGAGCTGCCTCAGGCTGTACTCACAGAGCCGGAAGGGACGTATCTGGTATGGGTGGATTTTTCAAGGCTGGGATATTCCCCCAAGGATCTGGACCGTTTTATGAGCCGCAAGGCCAAAGTCTGGCTGGACGGAGGAACCATGTTCGGTCCTGGCGGGGAAGGGTTCCAGCGATTCAATATCGCCTGCCCCAGAAGTGTACTGATGGAAGGCCTGACCAGGATTGCTTCTGCGTTATAAGTAGAAAACAGAATAAAAAAACGCTCCTTTGGAATACTAATGTATAGTACTTGCAAAGGAGTGTTTTTATGTGTCATAAAAGTAAAAAAGACGATCCCTACCGTGTGGAAGCTACCTCTCTGCACGATCTGGATACAAGCGCCACCACAGAGATGACCGGGCTGATTCCCAGCTCACCCGAGACGGAAGCAGAACTGGATTCCTACAAAGCCCTGTATCCCTTCAGCCCCGATGAGTTTGTAGACTGAATCCTCTACCGCCGGGTCTTTTTGCCCAGGAAACGGTCAACCCCTTCTTCGGCTATGAGTACCACGGTTTCCTCATGGGTAAAATCTGTAATATTTTTATCAAAGAGAATGTTTGCCTGGGCGGGAAACTCATCGTCCCCGTCCCAGAAAATAAACTGGAGAGGGATACAGGGAAAAGCTTCCGCATAAAATCCCACATCCCCCCTGTTGATCCTGACAAATCCCAATTCCCGTCCTCTCTCCTCCAGAAGCTCCTTTTTCCCGCTGAACGACTGGGCAAAAGGCTCAAGCACCATCTTTTGAAAGGCACTTTCAAAGGGAGCCGCCCCTTTTACCTGGCGGAAGGGAATCCATTCCCCTGAGTTCCTGGGTTTCTCCTTAGAATAATAAAACAGATGGTATATGGCCATCTGCGTGGAAAAAGTTATCTCGTCTTCCGGATCCTGCAGATTTGTAATAATCCCCGTCCCCCGATCAACCCGGTAAGGCCGGCCGAAGTACAGGATATCCAAAAAGCCCGGACGGCAGCCCTGCAAATTCAGATTCTTGTAGATCCCTTCGTGATCCCAGGTGAGAAACCGCTCTCTCCAGGTCACACACAGTTTTTGATAGTTGGATTCATATTCCATCCAGCTTTATCCTCTCTTTCTCTTCCTTTTTGTAAAAAACAGGATACTTCCCCTCAAAATTAGCCCACACACAGCATGGGTATTTACTGAAATAAAAGGTACTGAACAAAGTTTCCGTCACGCTCAGCTGAAAGGTAATGGAAAAAAGCTCCGGCGTCAGATTAAAATACAATTCTTCCTCTTTGATGTCCATAGCCAGGAGATAATCCCGCTGCTCCTGATTCAGGACCTTTCTCACGATCCTGCGTTCCTTTTCACTTAATCTCCCGTAATAGAAGTCCACAAAAGAGTTTTCCCACCCATTTCTCCAGATCAGCTCCAGAAGCTTTGTTCTCAAATACTCTCCAGTTCCGGTAAGCATCTTGTATGCATACCGGTCAAAGCCTTCCTGGATATGTGCAAAATAGATACAGCCTTCTTCCTTCAGTTCGTCCAGGGATATTGCCTGGGGCAGTGTCATAGATACCTCTCCTTCCCTCATGTTTCATACTATGTTCGGTATAATTTAATCTTATACTAACTTATCTGAAATTACAATGGGCAGGCAGACGAAATCTTAATTCGTCTGCCTGCCCGGCTGCTAATATTTGATATCCAGATTATGTGAAACCCTGTATTCCTGTCCCATGATTTTCACTGGGATCTCCCCGGACTCCCGGCTCTCTATATGGATATTCTTATGAGAGACGCAGATCTCCATCTTTTTCCCCCGGTAAACCGTATGAAACTGAATCTCTTCTATCTCTTTTGGGAGACAAGGCGCAAGATACAGCGTATCTTTCTGTATGCGCAGCCCTGCAAAACCCCGGACCACTGCCAGCCAGATCCCTCCCATTGAGGCTGCGTGGATTCCCTCATCGGAAGAGTAAGGATTCTGACCCATATCTATATCAATGGCATGCAGAAAGCTGGCAAAAGCTTTCTCTGACTCCCCGCAGTCGCTGGCCACCACTGAGTAGATTGCCCTGCTCAGAGAGGAGTCGTGGATGGTCTTGGGCTCATAATATTCCCAGTTTGCCATCTTAATCTTCCCGGAAAACAGGTCCGGGAGCAGCTCCATAAGCATAATCACATCCGACTGTTTCAGCACCTGCATATTGTTTACCTGCTCTCTGCTGTAGTCCTTCAGTATGGTCTGTTTAATATTGTCATTGCGGTACCCGGAAATATCCAGTATTTTCTTGGACATAAAGGTGTCATCCTGGGGAATCACCCCGTCCGGGTTTTCCAGAGGCTGGGGCAGATATAATTTATCCGCGAAGTCTTCCAGCTTCTCCAGTATCCCTGTCTCCTGAAAATACTCCTCCGCCCGTACCGCCCTTTTGCCGTCCCCGTCTCTGAGAAGGTGTATGGCCTGTCTCGTCACATAATGGGCCATGTAATTGCTGTAGGCATTATTGTCCACATGCTCTGTGTACTCGTCCGGGCCTATGATATCGTGAATCTCATATCGGCTGCGTTCCTTCACATAAACACTTCGGCTGCGCCAGAACAATGCAGAACCTATAATCAGAAGCTCTCCGCCGTTCTCCAGAAAGGTGTTATCCCCGGTGGCCAGTTCGTACATCCAGGCGGCATAGGCAATGTCCGCCGTAATATGATGCTCCTTAATACCGGCCCACACCTGGGCCGCCTTACCGGTGAGAATATCCATACTGGCAAAAAGAGGTGTTTCCTCCCTCCCGCTCTCCGCGCTTTCCCAGGGAAACATAAGGCCGCAGTAACCCTTTTTTCCGGCATTTCGCCGGGCACGCTCCATGCGGTTCATCCGGTACTCCAGCAGCTGCTTTGCCTTCATGGGAGAGTTGAAAAGGTAATATGGAAGAATAAATACTTCCGTGTCCCAGAACACATGCCCTTTGTAGCCCTCCCCCGTCAGTCCCTTGGCTGCAATGGAACTTCTGCTGTCCGGGGGAATCATGCCCAACAGATGATACTGGGCAAACCGCAGCGCCAGCTGGATTCGCGGATGCTCTGTTTTTACCCTGACATCATGCTCCTTCCAGTACGCCCCATAGGCCTTCGCACTTTCCTCATACAGCCTGTCATACCCTTTTTCCACCAGGTTCTCAAGGTGTTCCAGTACCAGACCTCTTCCCTGCTCCTCATCCTGCTCTGCCAGATCCCGGCTGGTGTAGAGAACTGCCAGCTTTTCATAACAGCCCTTTGCACCTTTTTCCACCTGAAACCTTACAGTCTCCAGGATTCTTCTTCTCTGCATGCCAAAGCTTCTGTCTTCCGGGGTTGCCCCGGTGATTTTAGAGCCGCAGCAGTGATACAGGGTCAAATTGCTCTGGGTTGTCGTCTGATCCAGATACAGGTACTGCCGATCCAAAACCTTTTTCGTCCCGTCATTAAAGTGCTGGACACCGGAATTGGTCATCCTGGCGTTGATTCCCGATACGATCTCAATGTCTGCCTCTCCGTCCAACGGGCAAATCTCTGCCTTCAGCCCATAGGCATGCACATTGGCTCTGGATACAGTACGGCAGAATCTAAGCTCGTAGCGTCTGCCCTTTGGGGATTTCCACTGCAGCTGCCTTATCAGTTCTCCTGTATACAGGTTCAGTCTCCGGGAATAACCGGTGACCTTGCCTGTGGTCATTGAAAATAACTCTCCGTCTAAAGTGATAAGCATTTCGCAGGTATCCGCCCCGTTAGGCAATTCTACAGTCTCATTGTGACTGCTGTTAAAGCATCCGCTCACAAATAAGCCTCTGGTCTGGAATGGATAAGGCTCTTCGTGGGCAGAGCGGATTCCCATATATCCGTTAGCCAGGCAGAAGATACTCTCTCCCTTTCCCTGATGCCTCAGACAGAATTCATCCTCTCCCAGAATCCAGTCCTTATAGTTCCCTTCGCCTGTCGTATACGTTAACACGGCACACCTCCTATAGTTCCACCACTTTTCCTGTCTCGGCGGAACGATAGAGGGCCTCAATGATTCTCATCAGGGTCACTCCCTGTTCTGCCGTTATCAGGGGCTGGTCATTCTCCGCACAGCATCTGATAAAGTTACTGATACTGATGTTTCTTTTATCAATTTCCTGAACAAAAGGGAGTTTTGTATCTGTCAGATTCTCATTCTTTTCCCCGTAGATCTCCCCCTGAAATACAGAGGCACCGGCCAAATCACCGAAGATCTCCACATTCATTTTCTGCTTTTCCTTACAGTTGAGGGCAAATGCCGCCTCTATCTGAAGAGATATCCCGCCTTCAAACTGAATAAATCCAAAGAGTCCGTCCTCCACAGTAAACTTTTCCGGATCCCAGCTTCCCATAAGGCCGGCTCCGCCTCTCTTCCCGATCCGGTCCGAGCTGCTTGCCGCCACATACACCGGCCTGGGATAGTCCAAAAGGTATAAGGCTGTGTCCAGCATATGCACACCGATATCTACCAGAGGACCGCCCCCCTGCATGGCCTTATTAGTAAAGTTTCCCCAGCCGGGGATCCCCCGCCGTCTCACCGCCTGGACCTTACCGGTATAGAGGGTTCCGAATTCTCCCCCGTCAATCATTTTCTTCATCATCTGTACTTCCGGGGCATAGCGGTAATGCAGGTTATAGGTGAGGATCTTACCTGCCTTTCTGGCTTCCATGGCCATCCGCTCTGCCTGTTCGGCCGTAAGCGCCGGAGGCTTTTCGCAGAGCACATGACATCCCGCCCGGAGGGCGTCTACCGTCAGCGGCTCATGAAACCGGTTGGGCACACAGATCGTTACCAGATCCAGCTCCTCTTTCTCCAGCATTTCTTTATGGGATTCATAGTAAGCCGGCACCTGAAACTGCTGGGCCGCTTTTTTTGCGTTCTCCAGATTCACGTCGCACACCGCGGCAATTTCCGCAAGCTCCTTATTTTTTAAACAGTTTGGAAAGTGAGAGTGCAGAGATTCCTGTCCAGCTCCCATGATACCAATTCTTAATTTCTTCATGAATAACCTCCTGAGCCTATCACAGCTTTCACATTTATAGTAATTCCAGCCATAGGATTTCCCAGGGCTTAAGCACATCCCTCTCCACCGATTCCATTTGATTCAGGATATCCTTTCCCCCAGCTATCTTTGGCAGTCTGACTGTATGTTCCGTCACATTAATGAGTACCAGCACCCTCTGACCGGTGCTTTTATTCTCCCTCAGAAGCCCGAACACGGAGGAACCGTACGATAGAATCTCCTGTCCGGCCTCCGGTGAGAACGCACTCTGTCCGGCTCTTGCCCGAAGAAGCGCAAGATATCCCCGGAATACCCGGCTGCGCAGACTGTCCTCCCTCTGAAGCTCCGCATGCAGGGCAGTAACCTCTAATTTTTCCCGGTTGATCCTTCTGGGAATCTGTGACTCCTCTACACCCTCCTGCCAGTTCTGTGATCCCAGCAGACTGTGATAGTAGATCCCGGGAACGCCCTGCATGCTCAGCATAATTGCCTGTGACGCCAGGAACCGGCCGGCTCTCACAGAAAGGTCCGTTTCCCGGGGGGATGTCACCGCATCCAGATAATTAATATTCAGCTCATAGGGACTCTGGGTTTTGTCCGGGTTCTCTTTGTAGCTGATGCGTCCTCCATGTTCTGTCACTTTGCAAAACAGCAGCTGTTTTTCCTCTTCATCCAAAATCCCGTCCACGGGTCTTACGCCGATGCCGTCATGGGAAGCCAGGAAGTTAAAGAATGCTGTGCCCTCCGGCAGAGGGGTATCCCCAAGACTTTTTGCCCAGGCGCTTAGTCTTCCGGTATCCCCGGAAAGCATGGTGTAGAGTACCAGAGGCGGCAGGGGGAACTGGTATACCAGATGTGCTTCGTCTCCTGCGCCAAAGTAACTGATGTTCTCCAGATGAGGAACATTCGTCTCTGTTATGATATACGCTCCCGGATAAATCTGCTGGAGCATCAGCCGCATCAGCTTAATGAGCGCGTGTGTCTCCTCCAAATGCATGCAGGTTGTACCCGGCTTTTTCCAGGCAAACCCAATGGCATCCAGCCGGATAAACCTGGCTCCCCTGGAAGCATACAGAAGAAGCACCTCCATAATTTCACAGAGAAGATAAGGACAGCCGAAGTTCAAATCAATCTGATCCCCGGAGAAGGTAGTCCAGAACCATTTCTTTCCCTGAACAGTGTCAAAAGGTGTGAGAAGGGGCAGCGCCCTTGGACGGGTGACTTTAGAATAGTCCTCCCGGGGATCGCATTCAATATAATAGTCCGTATAGGGCGCTTCTCCGGCACAGCATTTCTGAAACCAGACATGAGACTTTGAGGTATGGTTGATCACTGCGTCCAGCATAATCCCCGTATGCTCTCCAAGGGACTCCACCTCTTCCCATGTTCCAATCTCCGGTGCTATCCTGGTATAATCTGATACTGAGAATCCGTCGTCGGAGGTATAAGGAAATACCGGAAGCAGGTGGACATTGGTGATTTCGTCCGGACAGTTCTCTTTTAAAAAATGATCCAATACCTCCAGGGGATCCTTTCCTTCTTCTCTTAAAGCATCTCCATAGGTAATCAGCATACAGTCCTTCTGGGTCAGGGGACTGCCGCTGTCTTTGGCAAAAGGCCTCCATTTCTCATACAGTTCTGCAAGAAGTTTGTCTGCCAGCGTATAGTCTTCTCCTGAATACAATACCTTCAGCAATTCTTCCTGTTTCTCTTTCCAATTTTTCATACTTCTCTCCCGATTTCATTTTTCTGGCATTCTCATGTCTCTGCAAACAGGCATAGTTTCCAGGGCTGCAGCGGTATGACGGCACACTCTGGCCTCATCCTCAGCCTCTCCCTGAGCTGCCCAGGCAACTGCATTCACCAGTATCCTCTCAATTTCCGGAATGTAGTAAGTGGGGTACGTTTCATGGCCCGGCTGAAAATAGAAGATCCTGCCTCTTCCCCTCCGGTAGCAGACCCCGCTGCGGAACACCTCGCCCCCCGTAAACCAGCTGATAAATACTGTCTCATCAGGACTTGGAATATCAAAATATTCCCCGTACATCTCCTCCGGTGCAAACCTCACACAGGGAGGGACCCCTCTGGTAATGGGGTGCCCTGCGCAGGCTGTCCACATTAGTTCCTCATCATCGCTCTCTCTCCACCTGAGGGTGCAGGTGGTCCCCATCAGGCGTACAAAGGGCTTCGACATATGAGCAGAGTGAAGCGGGATAAAACCCATTCCCCGGTCCACCCTCTCAGCAATCCGCTCTGCCGTCTCATCCGGCACCTCCTGCTGGGCAATGTGAGACCAATATACCAGCACATCTGTATTCTCAAGCACCTCCCGGGACAATCCCTGTTCCGGATCATCCAACAGGGCCACCTTCACGGAATATCCGGCAGCTTCAAAGATTTCCCTGAGCCGTCCGTGAATTCCCTCCGGGTAAACCCGGTACATATCTTTGGTGCTTTCCTTCCATCGGTTTTCGTTCCATACCGTAACCTGAATACTCATCTCATCCCGCCTCTTTTCCTACAAACCCGCTTTCTCCATACATCCCCGGATGTATGCTACCGAATCCTTATAGAGTCCTTCCTGATCTTCGCCCAAAACCCGGCATTCAAAAGCCATAGTCTTGTCAAATCCAATCTCTTTTAATCCTTCAAATCCATGTACAAAATCTGTGTGTCCGTCCCCCGGCTGGAATCTGTGACTATCAGCAATATGCACATGGCCTACAAGATCTTTCCACTTGATCAGACTTTTTTTGATGTCCTGCTCCTCAATGTTCATGTGGAAAAAGTCCGCCATAATCTGTACATGCCTCAGCCCCCCCTCGAGAATCAGGCTGCCTGCGGCATCCAGAGTGTTCAGCATATGATCCTCATATCTGTTGAGGGGCTCCAGCAGAATCCTGGTTCCGGTTCTTTCGCACACGGACTCCAGCTGCCGGAGGGAATCCAAAAGCACTTTTCTGTCCTCCTCAGCGCTTCTGGGAGGCGTCATAGGTGGCAGACGCAGGGAAAACATTCCCCAGGCAGCAGGCACTACAATTCCCGCAGCGCCCAGTTCTCCTGCCCGCTCCAGAATAATTGTGATATCCTGGATTGCATGCTTTCTTTCTTCCTCCTGAAAATCCCCGATCCATCCCCGGTACCCTCCGCATACGGAGGTGACCGGAATGCCGGTATCCTTTACCGCAGTCTTCAGCTCGTCAAAACGATCCAGCAGCAGGTCTCCGTCTGCCTCCAGGCCGTCAAATCCAAACTCTTTTATCTGAATCAGTTTTTCTTCCAGTACATCAGAAAAAAACGGTTTATTTTGTGTAGCAAGCTGTATCATCCTTTTTCCTCCTAAAACTTAACTCCCATCTTGATACTGGACTGGGGCTCCTGATCCACATACTTCTCATATGCTCTGTCCGCCTCAGCAAAATCTACCACAGGGAATATAATGTCTTCACAGTTCAGATATCCGTTCGTAAGCATCTCCCAGCAGGTATCCTCGATTCTGTGTCTGTCCCATCTGGGGTAATCCGGCAGAGGCTCGGAGCAGGCTCTGGAAAATACAATTTTTGCATTATTAAAATGAGCCTCCCTTCCCAGCTCCAGCATCGGGAACGGCTTGGCAAATGCCACAAAGGAAATGGTTCCCCCGTATGCCAGGCCCCTGAGCCCGCTCTGAAGCGCAGATACATGTCCGCTGGTCTCGATAATTACATCGACCCCTCTTTTATGTGTAAGCTCTTTTAATCTGAGTCCCACATCCTCCTGTCCGGGATCCAGCGCATAGTCAGCCCCGTTTTTCACTGCAATCTCCCGTCTGTGGGCAATGGGATCAATGACAATCACAGGGGAAGCCCCCAGTCTTTTGCAGATCTGGGCGGCAATCTGTCCGATGGCACCCAGGCCGTAGACAGCGACTGCGTCTCCCGGCCGCACGTGGCCGTCTCTCACTCCTCCCAGTGCGAACTGTGCGGGATCGTAGCATACTGCATTCTTCCACAGCTTCAGATCCGGAAGCCTGCGGCAGCGGTAATTGTCCACAGCCTTAATAATCTGGGTCTCCCTGATTCCTCCATAGGAGCAGATAAGATCCCCCAGCTCATACTCTGTCACCTGGCTGCCTTTTTCAATTACCTCTCCAACCCACTGGTTGCCCAGATTCCACTCTCCAAAGACAATATCCGGATCTTCGTTCTCATCCCTGGGGACAAATAACTGCCACTCGCTGTCATAGCGTTCCTTCACATGCACGCTGGATGCCCTGAACTCTGTCACCTCTGTTCCGTGCTTAGGCGCCGCGTACAGGACTTTACACTTAATTTCATCCTCCTGTATGGGACGGTCTGTATATTCCTTAAACCCTGCTACTCTTGGTTCAACTGCAACTAACATTTTGCTCATAGCATTCATCTCCTTATAAAGTCACATATCGTTCGTCTATCAGTTTTATACATCTGTCTGCCAGTTCCTGAAAACTCACCCTGCCCTGGCATCCGATTCTTGTCATCAGCTGCCCTCCCAGGGGTTCCTTCCATTTATCCGGTATAGCTTCAGCGCCGTACATCATACCAAATGCGGAGCCTGCAGTGGCGCCATTGCAATCCGTATCAAATCCCGCTTCCACCGCAAGCCCGATCACTCTGGTATAGTCACTTCCCCCATACAGCAGGGAGAGGCAGATGATCATATCATTGGGGATTACATGACACCAGTCATGGAGATCCTCTTCTTTGTAATTTTTATGAATCCAGGCAATCATCTCCTCCGGATCCTCCGTCTCCCCGCACAGCTTCAGAAATTCCGTCAAAGCGCTGTACAGTCTGGAAGCCTGGGGAATATAGTGCATCGCCCTTTCAATTGCCTCCCCGGGCGTTTCACAGACAGCACTCTCCGCGATAAGGGCCGCGCAGAAGGCGGAAGCATAGATCCCGTTTTTGGTATGCGTCACACTGGCATCCTTCACTGCCATCCGGGCAGCTTCCCGGGGATTTCCCGGGTTCACATAGGCATATGCATCCACCCGGATCTGCCCTCCCAGCCACTCCCGGTAGGGATTGCCGTAGGCCGCTGTCTCCGGAGGGAGGATTCCATTGATAATATTTTTATACGCCATGCGCTCTGCCGTACACGTCATGAATACTGGCACATTTGTTGTGAGAAATTCTGCCACATCCATAGGAACAAATTCCCTGCCGTAATTCTCCAGGATCTGCATCCCCATAACCGTGTAATTCATGTCATCATCCTCAGGTGCGCAGGCTATGTTGTTAATCCAGCTGATTTTAGGATTCCCGTAAGCCC
>OLQH01000848.1_pt1 | contig 29692 bp, 20 predicted proteins | sample 1672671 | NCBI WGS metagenome assembly OLQH01 (sample SAMEA3136712, study PRJEB25190) | human gut metagenome
CTTAGTACCGCTGCGTGATTATCCGAGCGAGAGCGTCCCCTGCAAGGAACCTTGCCGGGCGCTGTCCCACAGGGGAAGGCAGCAGGGCAGCAGGAGAACGGCAGGATCCACGGGACAGGCCCAGGCAGCGGCTGAAGGCTGTACGGTTACGAAGTCACTATGGTTATTATTATGAGCCGTATTAATCGGCGGGACGGAAAAGGAGATAAAATGAGGACATTAAAAGAAATTCCCTGCGGGGAAACCGTAAAGGTTGCTAAACTGACCGGAGAAGGCGCGGTAAAGAGACGTATTATGGATATGGGAATTACCAGGGGGATTGATGTTTTTGTCAGAAAGGTGGCTCCGCTGGGAGATCCTGTTGAGGTTACCGTGAGAGGATATGAGCTTTCTTTGCGGAAAGCGGATGCGGAAATGATTATGGTTGAATAATTTTTATCCATAAGTTAGTTAATGCTAATAATGAGTAGATTAAACGAATTCAAAAGCATGAAACATACATAGCTGCTATGAGGCGGAAAGAGGTAGAAGATGTCAATTAAAATTGCATTAGCAGGGAATCCCAACTGCGGAAAGACTACATTATTCAATGCGCTGACCGGTTCCAACCAGTTTGTGGGAAACTGGCCCGGTGTTACGGTGGAAAAAAAGGAAGGCAAGCTGAAAAAAAACTTCGGAGGCAATGGTTCCGAGGATGTGATTATCATGGATCTGCCAGGTATTTATTCCCTTTCCCCGTATACTTTGGAGGAAGTAGTCGCCAGAAATTATCTGATTAACGAAAGGCCGGATGCGATTATCAATATCGTGGATGGTACGAATATTGAAAGAAACCTGTATCTTTCCACACAGCTGATGGAACTTGGCATTCCTGTTGTTATGGCTGTCAATATGATGGACGTTGTGGAAAAGAGCGGTGATGTAATACATATTGACAAGCTGAGTAAAAAGCTGGGCTGTGAGGTTGTTGAGATTTCCGCGTTAAAGGGAACGGGTATCCAGAAGGCGGCGGAAAAGGCGATTGGCCTTGCCGGCAAAAAAAATGCGGCTCCTCCGGTTCATTCCTTTGCACCGGAGGTGGAAGGTGTGCTGGATGCCATTGAAAATAAACTGGGGAGTGATATTCCCGAAGAACAGAAACGTTTCTTTGCCGTCAAGCTGCTGGAAAAGGATGACAAGATCCGGGAACAGATGAGACAGGTTCCTGATGTATCCGCCGAAATAGCACAGATAGAAAAAGAGATGGATGATGATACGGAAAGTATTATCACAAACGAAAGGTACGTATATATTTCTTCCATTATCGGCGAGTGCTTCAGCAGGAACAGAAAAGAAAATATGACTTCATCAGATAAGATTGACCGGATTGTTACCAACCGCTGGCTGGCGCTCCCTATTTTCGCCGTAGTCATGTTTATTATTTACTACATTTCCGTTACTACAGTGGGAACCTGGGCCACAGACTGGGCGAATGACGGCCTGTTTGGGGAAGGCTGGAGCCTGTTCGGACTGGATATCCCCGGTATCCCCGTACTGATTGAAGCCGGATTGAATGCTGTCGGCTGTGCCGGCTGGCTGCAGGGGCTGATACTGGATGGTATTGTGGCCGGTGTGGGAGCGGTGCTTGGTTTTGTCCCTCAGATGCTGGTACTGTTCATCTTTCTGGCTTTCCTGGAAGGCTGCGGTTATATGGCAAGGGTTGCATTCATCATGGATCGTGTCTTCCGTAAGTTCGGCCTTTCCGGAAAATCATTTATTCCCATGCTTATCGGAAGCGGCTGCGGCGTGCCCGGCATCATGGCATCCCGTACGATTGAGAGTGACCGCGACCGTAAAATGACCATTATGACAACGACCTTTATTCCCTGCGGAGCGAAGCTTCCTATTATAGCCCTGATTGCAGGCGCTCTCTTCGGCGGCGCATGGTGGGTGGCACCCAGCGCTTACTTTGTGGGTATTGCTGCGATTATCTGTTCCGGTATTATTTTAAAGAAAACCAGGATGTTTGCAGGAGATCCCGCGCCTTTCGTCATGGAGCTTCCCGCATACCATCTTCCCACTGTCGGCAATGTCCTGCGCAGCATGTGGGAGCGCGGCTGGTCCTTTATTAAAAAAGCCGGCACCATCATTCTCCTTTCCACCATTGTAATCTGGTTTACCACTTATTTCGGATGGGTGGACGGACAGTTCAAAATGCTGGAGGATATGGAACTTGATCACAGTATTCTGGCAGCTGTCGGAAATGCGGTTGCATGGATCTTTATCCCCCTTGGCTGGGGCGACTGGAAATCCACAGTGGCGGCCATCACAGGCCTGGTAGCGAAGGAAAATGTGGTAGGTACCTTCGGTATCCTGTACGGCTTCGCGGAAGTTGCGGAAGACGGTTCGGAAATCTGGGGAAGCCTTGCAGGAAGCATGACGACTGCGGCAGCTTATTCCTTCCTTGTATTCAACCTTCTCTGCGCCCCCTGTTTTGCTGCCATGGGAGCTATCAAGAGAGAAATGAACAATGCAAAATGGTTCTGGTTTGCAATCGGCTATCAGACCGGGCTTGCTTATGTGGTATCCCTGTGTGTTTACCAGCTGGGAACACTATTCACAGCCGGTACCTTCGGAATCGGAACCGCAGCGGCAGTCCTTCTTGTAATCGGCTTCGTTTATCTGCTGGTAAGGCCTTATAAAGAAAGCAAGACATTGAACGTGAAAATAAGGATGGCAGGTGCAAAAAAAATTCGTGCTTGACCTGAAGAAGAGCCTGCATGAAAATGCAGGCTCTTCTTCTGCAAAAAGGGAGGAAATCTTTTATAAGGCTTCCCGGATAAACAGCAATATCGGTTCCGCAACAGTATACAGGATGGTAAGCGTCCTGGAGGAAATCGGGGCGATCAGCAGGAAAAATATGCTCAGGGTAGCCTGTTCTGAGGACTGCAGCATGGAGGATGTCTGTACGGTGGTACTGGATGACAATACGACCTATCATTTGTCAGCCAGAGAATGGAACCAGGTGGTACAGACCGGGCTCAGGGAACGCGGCTACCTGGGAAAAAGAAAAGTGGCTGCGATCACGGTAAGACCCTGCGAATGCGGACAGGAGGACTGTGAGAGGCCGGCGTGTAATTGAGTAAGAACCGAAAAGATCTCATCAGAGGTCTTTTTTTATTGCCCATTTTTCAGCCGGAAAAAGCCGGATATTTACAGACACACACTTCCTGTGGATTCATGTACATGCAGCGTGGGTGTGATCACACGGTGATATGTGTTGATATCATACAGCTCAATTCTGTTTTTAAGCAGTGTCCCGGCCTCCCGTCCCATCAGGTATTCAGACTGGCTGATATGGGTGAAAAAGTCCGGATTTCTGCTGCTGCATACCGGCTTGTCGAAGGACATCAGTGAAACATCTCCGGGAACCTTGACATCCAGAGAGGTCAGCAGGTCGTAAAGGTAAGTGCAGGTGGAGGATTCCGCCGTAATAAATGCCGTAACACGGTTTTGGGTAATCAGGTTCAGAAACAGATCCTGGTAATAACTGAATTTTTTGTGCTTATCCAGAAATTCCACCAGCTGGACGGCATAATCCGGCAGGTTCAGGGAGAGGGCCGTTTCCTGGATCCCTTCAATCCGGTATTTCACGGAGAATGTGTTCCGGTCTGTGGAGGTAACAAAGGCGATCCGCTGATGGCCCAGCTTGTGCAGATGACGGAGACAGAGCTCCCCTGCAGCTTTGTTGTCCGCAATCACATAATTGGTATTCAGGCGTGGAAGATAGCGGTCCAGCAGCACCAGAGGATAATTCTGCAGCTGCATGGCCAGCAGCTGGTTGCTGAAGAAGGGCTGATCCTGGGGAAACAGGACAATTCCGGAAATATTCAGTTCCAGGCATCTTTGAAGCAGATAATTTTCCACAGTGGGATTGTGGCTCTGGAAAATATGGCATATATAAGTGTCCTCCGGAAAAACGGACTGGACGCCGTTGACCATGGACAGAGAAAAGGAATCTGTGATAGACGGAAGAATGCAGGCGATTTCCGTCATGGACGCGGGCATGGCCGTATGGGAAGAGGGTATCGGCGCGTCCCTGACCAAAGGGGGAAGAAGAACGGATTTGGTCACAAAGGTTCCCTTATGGGGAAAACGGGTGATAATCCCCTCGCTCTTTAATTCACTCAGGGCCTTGGATACGGTGATGCGGCTGACACCGTATTTCTCCATGAGCTGGTATTCCGTGGGTATTTTATCGCCGGGCAGCAGCTGTCCGTCTTTGATTTGGCGAAGAATATCCTCTTTGATTTTTTGATATAAGGGCTGGTCCGGAAAAGTCGGCATGGTGTAATCTCCTGTCTGGCTTATAAATTCTGCCGGTAAAATGATACCTGAAGTATATCGTTTTGTTATGCTAATGTCAATACAAATATTTGAATTATTTGCTATGTTGTATTTGCGATAATGAAGAAAAATGAAAATGTGCAATATTCACAAAATTCACTATTTACGAGAAAAATTAGTTGTAAAAAATATGAAAGATGTTAGACTAATAATTACAAATTAAACGATATATAGTATATATTAAAGGGCGGACTGACAAAATTACGTTGGTTTGTTATGCATGCATATTGGAGCCGGAAAGAAAGGGGAAAGGTGTGGACGTATGGGAGTAAATGAGGGTAAAGGTACGTTAAGCAAAGCGGGGAAGGCTCATAAAAGAAAAGAACTGTGGCAGCAGGTAAAACGCCACAGGGTATTGTATCTGTTCGCTTTGCCGTGTGTGATCTGGCTGCTTGTATTCTGCTACGCACCGATGGCAGGAATTGTGCTTGCATTTAAAAATTATCGTTTTGACCTTGGGATTTTCGGCAGTGAATGGGCCGGCCTGAAGCATTTTCAGAAGTTTATCACTTCGCCGGAGTTCTGGACAACAATACGCAATACGCTTGTGATAAGCGGCCTGAAAATTCTGATCTGCTTCCCGGCTCCGATTATCCTGGCACTTCTGCTGAATGAGGTGCGGGCGAAACGGTTTAAGCGGGTGGTACAGACATTGAGCTACCTTCCGAATTTCGTCTCCTGGGTAGTGGTAGTGCAGCTGATGACGGTGCTTTTTACACCGTACGGAGGAATTGTCAATCAGATAAGGCAGATGATGGGACTGGAAACCGTGTTTATCATGGGCGAGAAAAGTGCCTTCTATCCGCTGGTCATTTTCTCCGATTTGTGGAAGGGAATCGGCTGGGGGTCCATCATTTACCTGGCGGCAATCACCGGCGTGGATCAGGAGCTTTATGAGGCGGCGGGAATTGACGGGGCAGGAAGGCTGAAATGTACGTGGTATATTACGCTGCCCGGTATCTCAACCACGATAGGGATTATGTTTATCATGGCAATCGGCGGTATTCTGAATGCGGGCTATGATCAGATTCTTCTGCTGCAGCAGCCGGCCAATACACAGATTTCCCAAATCCTTGACACCTATGTAATCCAGACCGGTATTAAGTACGGCAAATTCGAATATGCCACGGCAATCGGCGTGTTCAAATCAGTATTTTCATTGCTGTTGGTTACGACGACGAATCATTTGACAAAGAAATATGCAGAAGTGGGTCTGTGGTAAAGGAGAGGGAAGGATGAAGGAAACAAAGGGGCAAAAAATATTCAAGGTTTTTAATTATACGATTTTGTGTCTGCTCGGACTGGCAACGTTTTATCCGTTCTGGTATGTGCTGGTGGCGTCCTTCAATACCGGGCGGGATTTCCTGAAAGGCGGGGTCTGGCTTTATCCAAGACAGTTCACTCTGGAAAATTATATCATGGCTTTTAAGGATGAAAGGATTTATCAGTCTCTGTCCATATCGGTCAGCGCAACGCTGCTGAGCGTGGTGGTGGGACTGCTGTTTACGGCGCTGATTGCTTATGCGCTGAGTATCCGTACGCTGCCGGGAAGGACTTTCCTTAACTTTTTCTGGTATTTTACAACCATATTCAGCGGCGGGATGATTCCGTTTTATATGGTGCTGCGGTCACTGGGGCTTACCAGCAGCTTCTGGTTATATGTCATTCCGTCCATATACAGTTTTTATAACTTTGTGCTGCTGCGCACCAATTTTGCGAACATACCCTATGAGCTGAGGGAATCGGCCCAGCTGGACGGGGCGAAGGAAACGACAATTCTCATGCGGATTTATATCCCGCTGTCCAAACCGATTCTGGCGACACTGGCTCTGTTTATCGGCGTGGGCAAATGGAATGACTGGTTTACGGGTGCTTATTATCAGAGCAAGGCCGCGCTGTATCCGGCGGCAACCGTGCTGCAGAAGATTCTGAGCGAGGCGACCGCAAGCTCCCAGGTAAAAGTAGGACAGGAAACGGCGCTTGGTTCCATGACCAGTTATACTTCCCAGTCCCTGCAGATGGCATTTGTTATGATACTGACGATGCCGATTGTCATTATCTACCCGTTTTTACAGAAGTACTATGTAAAAGGGGTCATGGTTGGTTCTGTTAAAGGTTAAGCAGCGTCCGCAATGGTACCAGGCGCGGTTTTTACCCTGAATATATGCTTCACATAAATTATCTTAAGGAGGAAATGGGTGTATGAAAAAGAAAAAAGCTTTGGCGTTATTGCTCACAGCGGCGATGACAGTTGGAATGCTGGCAGGATGCGGCGGTTCCGACAGCGCGGCAACAGCGGGAAATGCGGAGACGGCAGACACGGCGGGCGGCGGTACATCCGGAGGCAGCACATCCGCAGCCGGTGAAGAGGCTCCGGATGACGGCGAGTATTATGTTGATGAGGACGGCAATAAGTACAAAAAATTTGACGATGTCACTCTCAACATGCTTATCTGCTGGAACGGCGGCTTTAAAACGGCGCAGGATCAGTACAACAACGACGTAGCGGCTGCCATCAGAGAAAAGATCGGCGTAACCGTGGAATTCGAAGGCATCATGATGAGTGAAGCCGAAAAACTGAATATGATGTTTGCTTCAGGAGATATGCCGGACATGGTGAATGCACCTTACTGGGGCGGAACGGCCGGTGAGACGGCGATCATCAAAAAAGCAGGTGTGGAAGGCCGTCTGATTGATATCAAGGATCTGGTTCCGAATTATCCGAATATTGCCGATGCCTATGACATTGGCGTAATCGGGCAGAAATATCTGGAGACAGACATTGATACCCCGGAAAACAACGGCGCGAGATATGTCCTCCCCACGGAGGTGGCAGGAGATGACGCGGATATCGCACAGTGGGGATACGGCGTATTTGTCCGCGGTGATGTTCCCGAAGCGCTGGGCATTGATCCCACTTCCATCAAGACATCCGAAGAGCTTTATGATTTTATGGTAAAGGCAAGAGACTACGGCTTCAAGGATGTGAACGGGAATGACTGTATCGTGGCGACCACCTATCACGACGGCTGGTCCTATGATGATTATGCACAAAGCTTCAATGCCAAGAAGCTGACAAAATTTGAACTGGATGAGAACGGAAATGTTACCTATGACAGGCTGACCAAAAACTATGTGGATAAATATCTGTTCATCTGGAAGCTCGTCAAAGAAGGAATCCTTGATAAGGAATGTTTCAAGACCTCTGATGACAGGGCAAGAGAAAAGGTCGGAAACGGAACCGCACTTTTTACCTGTGCACAGTATGGCGTGACCGTAGATGCGACCAAGCTGACCGGACTGTACGATTCCAATCCGGAAATGAGATATACATGGGTCGGCCCCCTGAACTATAATGATGGTTCTGCGCTGAAGCAGATTGAGCCTGACGGAAGAAACGGTTCCCCGGTTATCTTTTTCCCGAATACCTGCTCCAATATTGACGCGGCGCTTACATGGCTTGACTACGTCAACAGCAAGGAAGGCACAAAACTGATTTGCTACGGCTTCGAAGGGGATACCTATGAAATGAATGAAGACGGACAGCCAAGAATGAATGCGGAATTGACGGAAAAGTACAAAGTGGATACCGAAGGCGTCAATGAAGAGCTTCGCCAGAGAGGTATCAACTACATGGCGGCCAGAACTTATGTGGCAAAGAAAAATATGGCATGGTTCGGTGAATCCGGCCCGTTTATGGCAGACGCCGAAAATGAATTTGTAAGAGAGTACAAAACGCTGAGGCCTGTGGAAAAAATACCGGGCTACTCCATAGAAGCATTTGCACCGGGCTTTGACGGTTATCAGGAATTTGCGGAATGGGCGTTTGACGACACGACAGAAAAAGAATACAAGGAACGCGCTTTCTTTGCCGATACGGAAGAGGAGGCGAGAAAGATTCTGGAGGATTATCAGAACTATCTGCTTACCAGCGACGGAGGCAAGATGCAGGCATTCCTTGATTATCTGACGGAACAGTCCAAGACCAGGGATGATATCGCATACTAGAAACAGATAGATAATACTTTGAAAAAAGAGATGGAACTTAATGGGAATATATTAAGGGACATCTCTTTTTTTCAGCGGGGGAAAAGGAAGGGAAAAAAATGGCATATATCAGAAATAAAAAAGAGGAATTGACAGGCTATCAGGCAAGCGGGGATTTCCGGCCGTCCGTGGATTTACAGTGTGACTTTGTCATGGTTTACGGAATTGACGATACTATGCCGGACCGGATCAGGCAGTATCGGGAAAAAGGATATGTGATCCATCTGATGACCGGTATTGCATGGGGGGAGTACCAGGATTATCTGGACGGTAAATGGGACGGAAGAAAGCACTGGGACGAGGGGCAGGTGGAAAGAAGCGGCAAAGATGTGATTCATAATCCCACCGTGCCTTACATGGTGCCTACGGTTTCTTTTTCGGAATATCTGACGGAGCGCATGAAAATTGCCGTGGACATGGGGGTGGAGGCAATCCATGTGGAAGAGCCGGAATTCTGGGACAGAAGCGGTTATTCGGAGGCTTTCAAAAGAGAATATGAAATCTATTATAAGGAGCCCTGGAGACCCCAGCATGAGGATTTGGATGTGCAGTACAAATCAGCCAGGCTGAAGGCTTATCTTTACAGCAGGGCGATAGACCGTGTGAGCGCGGCGCTGAAGGAATACGCGAAGGTGGTCTATAACAGGGATCTTCGGTTTTATGTGCCTACACACAGCCTGCTGAATTATACCCAGTGGAAAATCATGAGCCCGGAGGCTGCACTCATCAACATTCCCACGGTGGACGGCTACATCGCACAGATTTGGACGGGCACGAGCAGGGAGGCCAACGTATACGAGGGGGTATACAAGGAGCGTACCTTTGAAACCGCCTATCTGGAATATGGAGTCATGCAGGAGCTGGTGAAGGGAACCGGGCGCAGGATGTGGTTCCTGAATGATCCCATTGAGGATCTGCCGTCCTATACATGGGAAAATTATGAGTACAATTACAGGAAGACTGCGGCGGCGTCCCTGCTGCATCCGCATATCTGGCATTATGAGATCTGCCCCTGGCCGCACAGGGTATTCGACGGCAGGTATCCCAGGTTCCAGCCCAATATTGCGAAGAAGGATGAGACCAGCTACGAGACGGACCAGTCCAGGCCGATTCCCGGAAGCTATTCCACCCTGCTTTCCGGCATGTTCCAGCTGTTCGGCGATATGGAACAGAAAGAATTCTGTTTCGAAGGCGCGGGAGATTCTGTGGGGATATGTATGTCGGACAGCGGCCTGTTCCAGAGGACCTTCCCGGACGGCATTGTAAACGGCAGAAAGCTGGGAGATCGGTTTGCCATGGCAAAGCACAAAAATACGGGAAATCCGGTGGATGAAGAAGCGGCGGAGGCACTGATGAAGGAAATCCGGGAGGATGAATCGCTGCTGCTCGATTTTATCCAGAGCGATGCATTCCCCCAGTTTTACGGCATGTCGCTGCCGCTGCTGAAATACGGCCTTCCGGTGAGGCCGGTGCAGCTTGACAATGTACGGCGGTTTGCGGGATATCTGGATACTCTGAAGGTTTTGATCCTCAGCTACGAGTATATAAAACCGGAGGCTCCGGACATTAATACTGCCGTGCTTTCCTGGGTGATGAACGGAGGAACTCTTTTGTATATCGGCGACGGAAGCGACCCTTTCCACAGAATCGATTCCTGGTGGAGAAAGTCCGGCTATGAGAATCCCGCCCGGCATCTGTTCCGCCTGGCCGGCATGGAGGAGAAGCCGGAGGACGGTGTCTATCCTGCCGGAAATGGAAAAATCGTGGTTTGGAATATGGTTCCTGCCAAAATCTGTCTCAGCAGAGAGCTGGCGCAGGAATACCGGTATAAGGTGAAGGACGCGCTGGAGAGCCTGGGGCTGTCATGGGAATTCCGCAATGATCTGACTCTGCACAGAGGGCCATATATTATTTCCGCGGTTATGGATGAGAGCGTTACGGATGAAAAGAAGGTATGGGAAGGTCTGTTTGCGGATCTGGGTGAGAATGATTACCCGGTTATCACACACAAGGAAATCGGCCCGGATGAAACGGCGCTGCTGTTTGATTTCGATACGATCCGGGAAGAGACGTTCCGTGTGATCGGCACCTCCGCCAGAGTGCTGGATGCGCAGACAGATGACGGCGGCTTTCAGTTAAAGCTGAAGACTGCGGATAAAATCAGGGCATATACCAGAGTACGTCTCCCTCAGAAGGCGGCTGCTGCGTTAGCGGTGGATGAGCAGGGACAGCATGTGCCAATGGAGGTTAATTGGGATGATGCCTCCCGGACCTTGCTGCTGTGCTATGACAGCCATTCGGAAGAAGTGACGGTGACCGGCAGGTGGGAGAACTGAGGATAGGAGCAGAGGATGCAGACAGTTAATATTTTCAATATACAGCATTTTTCCGTGCATGACGGGCCGGGTGTGAGAACCGTGGTATTTTTTAAAGGCTGCAATCTTCACTGCCGGTGGTGCCATAACCCGGAATCCATTCATAAGGAAAAGGAAATCCTGCTGTATCCGGATCGGTGCATCGGCTGCGGGGCATGCGTAAAACAGTGCCCCGCAGGAGCGCACAGCTTTACGGAGGGCGGGCACAGGATAGACAGGAATAAGTGTATCCATTGTTTCCGCTGCTGTGAGGAATGCTATGCCGACGCGCTTGTATGCGTGGGGGAAGAGACGGATACGGAAACGGTTATGGATGAAATCCGGCGGAATAAAGGATACTTCGACCATTCGGGAGGAGGGGTGACCTTCTCCGGAGGGGAATGCATGCTGCAGACAGAACCGCTTCTGGAGCTGCTGAAAATCTGCAGGAAGGAAGGGATCCATACGGCGGTGGACACGGCGGGAAACGTGCCATGGTCTTCCCTGGAAGAGGTGCTGCCCTGGACCGATCTGTTTTTATACGATATCAAGGCGTTTGATCCTAAGGTACATAAAGCCTGTACCGGCGTCACCAATGAAAGGATTCTCGAGAACTTCAGGAGTCTGGCGGACCGCGGCGCTGCCGTCACGGTAAGGATACCCTATGTACCGGAGCTGAATGGGACACAGCTGGAAGGAATTGCCTCTTTTCTCTCCGGATATCCGCAGATAAGGGCCGAGCTGCTGCCCTATCACAGTATGGGAAATTCCAAGTACCATGCTTTGGAGGAGACGTTTTTTGCAGGGACGGCGCCGGATAAAAAAGCGGTGGAACAGTTAAAAAAGAAATATCATTTTTATTGAGTTTAGGAAGGAGAAGAATGGTGAACACAGAAAAAGTAAAAATGTCTCCGTTATACCTGACCTTAATCAGACAGCTGCATCAGGATAAGGTGGAGATTAATGACAGAAAAATCGGGCGGCTCGGTTCTATTGATATCGATGATCACGGATTTATCGACTTCCCGGAATTCCATTTTGAACCGGAGGTGTGTGAGGATGGTCTGGTGCACGGATGTGCGCTGATTGGGAAAAATTTCCGCCGGTTTCTCAATGAGATGCCCAAATATATCAACAGAAGCAGTGCGCTGGCCTGCTGCTGGGTGGGTACCCTGGATCGGTTCATGCCTCTGAGGCTGGCGGAAGAAGACAGACCTGCGCAGCTTCAGGAGACCATCCGCAAATACAGAATTACGCAGGCAGGCTTCGGCGGCATGAATCATCTGTGCCCCGATACGGAAATCGGCCTGAGGCTGGGCTGGAAGGGGCTTCTGGATAAAATAAGGTATTACAGAAAGAGAAACAACCCGGCGGATCCTGATTTTTATGAAGGGGAGGAACAGCTGGTGCTGGGAATCCTGGAATGGGTGAAGGCCCATCAGCTGCTGGCCGAACAGCTGGCCCGGGAAGAAACGGATCCCTTCCGGAAAGAAAATTATGAGGAGATAGCGGCGGTGAACGAAGCGCTGTGTTACAGGGCTCCTGAGACATTCCGTGAGGCCGTTCAGTTCCTCGCCCATTTCCAGTCTGTGGACAGGACTTATTGCGGAGGAGGCGCGCTGGGGTCTCTGGATACCCTGCTGGAGGAATATTTTGAAAGGGATACGGCAAAAGGGATTCTGACGGAGGAAGAGGCCGTATGGATGATCGCCAGCCTGTTTTTTAATGATACACACTATACCCAGATAGGGGGGCTCACCCCGGCGGGAGACAGGGAGGTGACAAGCAGGCTTTCCTTTGTTATCCTGGATGCCATGCACCTTTTGCAGATTCCCACCAATCTGGCCGTCCGAGTCCATGCGCCGGTGCCGGGACAGACGGAAGAAGCGGAAATCCTTCTGAAACGAGCCGTGGAGTATACGCTGGAGGACGGCAGCGGCGTCTGCTATTCCCTGGAAAAGGGAATCAGTGAAGGCTTTTCGAAAAACGGGTTTCCCCTGGAGCTGGGACGGATGCGGGTGAAATGCGGCTGCAACTGGGTTGCCATTCCCGGAAGGGAATATCCGCTTCAGGATGTGACCAGAGTCAACATGGCTGTGGCACTGCACTATGCACTGGAGGATCTGGAAGCGGAGGGGAAGTATACGACAGAGCGTCTGTGGGAGCTTTTCTGCACCCATCTGGGAATTATGGTGGATTGTATCAAGAAGGGCTATGACAGGCATTACGAGGTGATGCAGAAGGGAATGCCGGAAATTGTGCTGAACCTGTTTATGCACGGCCCGATGGAACGGGGACTCAACTGCGCCAACGGCGGCGTGGATATCCTGGATCTGAATATCGACGGAATTGCCCTTGCCACCACGGCGGATTCCTTTGCCGCGATTGAGCAGAGAGTGGTACAGGAAGGAAAGATCACATGGGAAAGGCTCTTTGAACTGCTTCATACCAATTATGAAGGGGCGGAGAGGGAACGGCTGATGCTGAAAAATATCAGGCGGTATGGCTCGCCGCAGTCAGCGGCTGAAGCATGGGCGCTGAAAATCCGGGATTACTATGTGAAAATCTGCAAGGAGACACCGACGCCAGAGTATCATCTGATGATTGTCCCCGGCATGTTTTCCCATGGGGACGTGTATGCCTATGGAAAGAACCTGGAGGCCACACCCAACGGCAGGTTTGCGGGGGATCCCATTTCCCATTCCTCCGAACCGGATCCGGGTTTTGCGAGAGGCCTTGATACCTTTTCCCCCGCGCTGAAGGCCAACGCGGTGGCTGTTACGCAGCCCGGCTATGGAAACTCCGCGCCGCTGCATCTGGATATCGATACCGGACTTGTGGAAAACGAAGGCGGGGCCGACGCGCTCGTGGCATTGATTCATGCGCATGAACAGGCGGGCGGGACATTAATAAATATGAACTGCATTTCGAAAGAAAAGCTGTTAAAAGCGCATGAGGATCCGAAGGCCTATCCGGATTTGGTGGTGCGTGTGACAGGATATTCCGCATTTTTTGCTTCTCTGTCAAAGGAATACAGGCAGCAGATCGTGGATCGTTTCCTGGCGGAATAAAGGATGAGAATACAGACAGGGTGAGGAGCGCTCCTTTTCGCTCCTCCCTTTTGTAAAGCGCTTTTTGCGCGGACAGGAGAGAGATGGGGATAATGAACGCAGAATGGCGGGACAGGGTAAAACACTGGCTCCGCACGTTAAAAGATGATTTTTATGAGCCTTTGGGGGAACTGGAATGGGAGGCGTTTCCCACCATGGAATATCTGACACAGGAGGAAGCGCTTCAGGGAGCGTTTGCACCGGTGAAGCCCGGTTTTACCTGGGGAAAGACCTATGAATACTGCTGGTTTAAAGGGAGTCTGACACTGCCGGAAAGAGCGGCGGGGGAAAGAATTGTCATGAACCTGCAGCCGGGAGGGGAATCGGCGCTGTTTGTGAACGGAAAAGCTTTCGGGACTTATCGGGCGTCCTGGGTGGATCAGCCGCATCAGTTCATGGAAGACAATATCCTTACGGTGTCCGGCAGGCCGGGGGAACGTTTTGAGATCCTGATGGAAACCTATGCCGGGCATTACTTCCCGGAATCGCCCACAGGAGGCTGCTGTACCGGGCCTGTGCTGCCCGGTGCCTATACGGATCCCAAACGGGAGGGGGAGAGATGCACGCTGGGGCTCTGCACCTTCGGCATCTGGAATGAAACGGCTTATCAGCTGTTTATGGATGCGGATACCCTGAACAGACTGCTCGCCGTGCTGGATGAAAATTCGCTGCGCGCGGCAAAAATTGCAAAGGCCCTGGAGCAGTTCACGCTGACCGTGGATTTTGAACAGGGAAGGGAAGAGAGAATCCGTTCCTATGAAAAGGCGAGAGAAGAACTGCAGCCGCTGCTGAAAGCGGAAAACGGATCCACGGCTCCCTGCTTTTATGCCATAGGAAATGCCCATCTTGATTTGGCATGGCTGTGGCCGATGGCGGAAACCAATCGGAAAACGGAACGGACCTTCGCGGCACAGCTCAGGCTGCTGGAGGAATATCCGGAATATAAATTCCTGCAGAGCCAACCGGCTTCCTATGAAATGTGCCGCAAAAATTATCCGGAGCTGTTCGAACGGATCCGGGACGCCATCCAAAAAGGCAGATGGATAGCGGAAGGCGCCATGTGGGTGGAGCCGGATACCAATATGGCGGGCGGCGAAGCGCTGATCCGGCAGCTGGTACACGGCAAAAGATATTATAAAGAAGTGCTCGGCGTGGAGAGCGAAGTGCTGTGGCTTCCGGACACCTTCGGCTATACGGCGGCCCTGCCTCAGATATTAAAAGGCTGCGGCGTAAAATATCTTGTGACACAGAAGATATTTTGGTCTTATAATGAAGGGGATCCCTTTCCTTATCATTATTTCAACTGGGAAGGCATGGACGGAACAAAGATCGTTTCCTTCCTTCCCACAAGCTATACCTACAGGACAGATCCGGAAGAAATAAACAATATCTGGAACAACCGGACACAGAAACAGGATCTGGACGCATTTCTGCTTCCTTATGGCTACGGGGACGGAGGCGGCGGCCCTTCCCGCGATTTCATCGAGTATGCGAAACGCCAGGAGAATCTGGAAGGCGGCGCGAAGGTGAAGATGGCCGGCCCGGGAGAATTTTTCAGGGATATGGAAAAACAGGGAGGCCCTGTACATACCTATGTGGGAGAGCTTTATTTCAGCGCCCACAGAGGAACCTATACCTCACAGGCGAGGATCAAGCAGTATAACCGGAAATGTGAACTGGCGCTCCGGGAAATGGAGATGTGGGGTGCCCTGGCAGAGACGAAGGGAATTCCCTATGAACGGGATAAAGCGGATGCGCTCTGGAAGGAGCTGCTGCTGCATCAGTTCCATGATATTCTTCCCGGCTCCTCTATCGCAAGGGTTTATGAGGAAGCGGAGAAGGCGCTGGGGGCCGTGCTTACGGATGCCGGCAAGCTGGCGGAAGGATCGGCAAAGGCGCTGACGGATCAAAGTGCGGAGAAAGCTGTCACGGTCTTTAATTCTCTCGGCTTTGCACGAAAAGAGCTTGTTTCCCTTCCGGAATGCTTTGCCTCCGGCGCGGAAACGGCAGACGGGGAAGCGATTCCGGTACAGGCGGCGCAGGGAACCGTAAAAGCGCTGGTGACCATCCCTTCCTGCGGAGCCGTGACGCTGATACCGTGTGAAACAGCCGGAAGCCTGCCTGAGGGCGCGTCAATTGCCGTGACGGAGGACGGGTATCGTATGGAAAATGCCCTGATAGCTGCAGAGATCAATAGGAACGGTGAAGTTACCAGTTTTGTTCTGAAGGGATCCGGCAGAGAATTTGCTGCCTCGCCCATGAACCGGTTCCGCATGTACAAGGATGTGCCGCGTATGTTCGATGCCTGGGATATTGATTCCAACTATGTGGATCAGGAGGTGGAAGCGGCGGCCGATATAACCACGGAGATCCTGGCGGAAGGCCTGGAGGCCGTGCTGAGGGTAAAAGGAAGAATCGGCAGCTCTTTCTTTACCCAGGATATCCGGCTGCGTGCGGACAGCAGAAGGCTGGAATTCGAAACGGAGATCGACTGGAGGGAACTGCACAGGCTTCTGAAGACGGTATTTCCGGTTGATGTGTATGCGGAAAACGGGATCAATGAAATCCAGTTCGGTTATGTGGAGCGGCCCGCACATCGTTCCAGACAATACGATAAAGACCGCTTTGAGGTATGCAACCACCGTTACAGCGCTCTTTGCAACGGCTCTCACGGCGCAGCGGTACTCAATGACTGTAAGTACGGGATCAGCATGAATGCAAATGCACTGGAATTAACTCTGCTGCGCGCAGCCGCCAGCCCGGAAATGCGTGCGGACAACAAAATCCACCGTTTTACCTATGGGTTTACGGCGTGGGAAGGAAGCTTTACGGACAGCGATGTGGTAAGGCAGGGGTATGAACTCAATGTGAAACCGCTGGTCACAGCAGGAAGCACAAAAACCTTTCGTGCAGTTCAGGTGGAAAAAGAAAATGTGATCCTGGACACTCTGAAACCGGCAGAGGATGGAAGCGGGGATCTGATTCTCCGCCTGTATGAGTCTAAGAAGGCATCGGTAAGCACTCGGGTGGCATGCAGTTTCGGCGGCTGCAGGGCTTATCTGTGTGATATGCTGGAAAATGCGGAAGAGGAAATTCCGGTGGAAAACGGGGGTATCCGGCTGGAATTCAAGGCTTTTGAGGTAAAAACCGTCAGGGTTCAGACCGGTCTGCATACCTGACGCAGGACGAGACAAACGAAATAACCTTTATAATCATAGGGAGGGAAAGAAAATGAGCCAATTGGCATCAAAATTTATCCGGCTGAAAACGATGATTGGCGGCAACCGGGAAAAATACGGCTATGAAGACACCTTCGGCATGCCGCGGGAGGAACAGGCGCATATAACGCGCCCGGGCAGAGCCAACATACGTATCATCAGTGAGCTGGAATTTGCCATAAATCTGTCGGAAGCGGAGAACGGCCGCTATGACGGCGTGCTGGAGGAGGCGCTGGACTACCTGCTTTCCTGTATGCAGGAGCAGGGAGTGCTTACCAATCAGGCCTGTGAAAAGGCGGAGGATATCCTGTCCCCCATGGAAGCCGCGGCGAAGGAGTATAAGCTGATTCTGGCGTCCCATGCCCATATTGACATGAACTGGATGTGGAGCTTTGATGAAACCGTGGCGGTCACACTGGCCACCTTCCGGTCAATCCTGAACATCATGGAACAGTACCCGGATTTCTGCTTTTCCCAGTCGCAGGCCGCCGTTTACAAAATTGTGGAAGAATATGATCCGGATCTGATGGAAGAAATCAAGAAAAGGATCGCGCAGGGGCGGTGGGAAGTGACCGCAGCGGCCTGGGTGGAAACCGACAAGAATATGCCTGACGGAGAATCCCTGCTCCGCCATATCCAATATACGAAGGAATATCTGTCCCAGGTATGGGGAGTGAAGAATTTTGATATCGACTTTTCTCCCGACACCTTCGGACACAGCGGAAACGTGCCGGAAATCAACTGTTTCGGCGGAGTGAAATACTATTACCACTGCCGGGGCAACAAAAGAAAAGAGGTTCTGTACCGCTATCAGGCGCCCTCCGGAAACGAAGTGCTCGCATACCGGGAGCCTAACTGGTATAACGGTGCGATTACTCCCCATATAGGGGCAGGACTCATTGAGATATCCCGCCGGTCTGCCGGGCTGAAAACCGGCCTCGTCATTTATGGAGTGGGCGATCACGGCGGCGGCCCGACAAGACGCGATGTGGAACGGGCCATGGAGATGATGGACTGGAAAATATATCCGGCAATCAAGTTAGGTACGGTGAGGGAATATTTCCTCGAAGCCGAGGCGGTACGTGATAAGGTGCCGGTGGTGAAGGAAGAGCTGAATTATTTTGCGCCGGGCTGTTATACGACACAGAGCCGTATCAAGAGAGGCAACAGACGGCTGGAGGCCGCTCTGCTGGATGCGGAATCCATGGCGGCGCTGGCGGGAAAAACCGCAGGCTTCCGGTTTGAAAAGGACAGGATGGAGAAAGCATGGCAGAATGTACTGTTCACCCATTTTCATGATATCCTTACCGGTTCCTGCGTGCAGGAATCCAGGGAACATGCCATGGGACTGTACCAAACCTCCATGGCGTGCGCCAATACACAGCTGCAGAATGCCATGCGGGTTATCGGGGAAAAGATAGACACATCCTCAATCCTTGTGGATATCGATGCCTACAACAGCCAGTCGGAGGGAGCCGGAGCCGGCTACGGCATTGAGAATTTCACGGGAGTTCCCAGCACGGAAAGAGGAAGCGGCCGGACAAGGATTTTCCATATTTTCAATACACAGACGAGAAAACGCAGTGAGGTGGTGGAACTGACCGTATGGGACTGGACAGGAGATCTGCGCCGTCTGCAGGCAAAGGACTATACGGGGAAAGAAATCTGCTTCCAGCTGCTGGACAAGGAGCTTCAGACCTATTGGGATCATAAATATATCAGAGTGCTGGTGGATGTGACGGTTCCGGCGCTGGGCTATACGACCGTTGTGCTGTCCCAGAAGGAGGCGGAGAGCTACCCGGTATATCTGCAGGAAAGAGAGCAGGTGTCATCGGTCTTCGATAATTATGTGCTTTCCAATGATCAGATCACGGTTGAAATCGAGGCGGGCTCCGGAAGAATCCGTTCGCTGAAAGGCAGGGAAACACAGGAAGAACTGATAGCGGAAGGCAAAACGGCGGGACTGAATTTTATAGAGACCGAAACCATAACCTCCAGCGCATGGAACATAGGCCGTCATCTGAAGACGATGCCTGTAGACCGCTGTGTGAAGATGGAACGCGTGACACAGGGACCTTTGCGGGAGAGTATAAAGGCGGTCTACAAGACAGCGGATTCAACGGCGGAAGTGCTTTACATTCTGGATAAGCACCAGCCGTCCGTCAGGATGGAGCTTACCATCGACTGGCATGAAAGCGGGAGTGAAATCATTCCGGTACTGGATTATAAGATCCCGGTTGCATATCGCACATCGGAGTACCGTTATGACATACCTGCGGGTACAGTGGTAAGAAAAGAGCGGAACAATGATGTGCCGGCGCTCCGGTATGGTATGGCGGTCCGGGAAAGCGGGGACTGTGCGGTTCTGATAAGCGACAGCAAATACGGCTACAGAGGCACCGACAATACCCTGGCGCTGACACTGATCAACAGCTCTACCAGCCCGGATCCCTATCCGGAAAGGGGAATACATAAAATCAATCTCTGGCTCGGCATCAGCTCCGGCGATCCCAGGGCGACAGAGGAACTGGCGGCGGCCTATAATCACAGCCTGTTTTACCAGCCGTCCAATTCCCACCATGGAACGCTGCCTATGGAGGAAAGCCTTCTGGAGACAGATTCCGACAGCGTTGTGATTTCGGCAGTGATGCCTTCGGCGGACGGGGCGCTTCTGGTCCGCGGCTATGAGACAGCGGGCAGACGTGCGGAGGCTGTTATTATGCTGAGGAAAAAACCGTCTTCGGCAGTGCAGACAGACCTGTTTGAACAGGAAATCCCTGCCGCGGCGGAAGTGGATGGCTGTGCGGTGAAAGTGCATGTAGAGCCTTATTCCTTATTCCAGGTTAAGATACGGTAACTGCAGAGGCAGGATTAGAAACGGGAACGGCAGACAATGGAAATTGCTGCCTCTTCCCGTTTTTTGAATAGAAGGATAACCTGCAGCGTATGGCTCTGTTGTTTGTAAAACCCGTTTTATTGGAATTGGCGCAGTAAGAGTTCCGTGTTATACTGTCATAATAAACAGAAAAATACGGAAAACAATCCGCTGCTGCTTTCTTTTGCGGAAACGGCGGGATGGAGGCAGGCATGCTGAACAACAAAAAGAAAGATATGACACCCTTTGACATGAATAAAAAGCCTGTAAAGCAGTATCCTTTCCTGCTTCCCCTTATCTGGGGAGGAGCCTGGCTGATGACCCGAAGCCTGGGGCTGAAGGTCGAAAAAGCAGGGATGGAAAAGATGAAACCGCCTTATCTGGTGCTCTCCACCCACCAGGGCTTTTCCGACTATTATATCGCACCGCTGGCCCTGTTCCCCCACAGAGCCAACTATGTGTCCGATATGGAAGGCTTTGCCGCATTTGGGGAATGGCTGTACAGAGGGATTGGCTGTATCGGAAAGCGAAGATATGTTTCCGATATAGCTGTGGTGAAAAATATCTATACTGCTCTGCATAAGAACAGGCAGATAGTGGCTGTCTTTCCCGAGTCCCGACATTCCAACGCGGGAACCACCGCCTATATCCCGCAGAATATGGGAAAGCTTGCGAAGCTTATGAAGGTGCCCGTAGTGATGCTGTCCGTCCACGGAAGTTATCTTGCCGGACCTTTTTGGGATGAGGCACACACCAGGAAGGTGCCGCTGCGGGCTAAGCTGGAATGCATTTATACGAAAGAAGAGCTGGCGCAGGCACAGGAAGACGATGTTCAGCAAAAAATAGAAGAACATTTGAGGTATGATGAGTATAAGTGGCAGTGGGAAGAAAAGATAGCCATAACCTATCCCCGGCGGGCCGAAGGGCTGCACATGGCATTGTATCAGTGCCGCTCCTGCGGAAAAGCCTTTCACATGAAAAGCAAGGGCAGCAGCCTGTTTTGCGAAGCCTGCGGATCCGGCTGGGAAATGGATGAATACGGGCGGCTGGTTGGAGAAAAGAAGAAAATAACGGCAATACCGGATTGGTATGAGTGGCAGAGGGGCGAGGTGGAAAAAGAGATCCGGAACGGAACCTACCGATGTGAGTTTGCGGTCCGTGTGGAGGCGCTGCCCAACGCGAAAGGCTTTATTCCGATGGGAGAAGGAAGGTTGGTGCAGGAGGAGAACGGGTTTACCCTTTCCGTGCAGAACAGGGAGCTGTTTTTTGACCATAGTTCCAGGGAGTCCGTTCAGACGGAGTATAATTACCGGGACAGAGGGCCGTGTATTGTCCTGTCGGACAAAGACTGCTGTTACTACATATATTCGGACGATCCGGGATTTGGGCCTACAAAGATACAGTTTGCCGGGGAGTACTATTATCGGATGAGGAAGCAGGGGGAAGTTCCTTTCGACTTTGGAAAACACCTCTCTGAAAATATGTAAAAGGTCATTTGACGCATAAAAAGCTGAAATCCATATTACTGCGTCAAATGACACTCATGTAAAATCTTTTCTATGATTTCCCAAACAGACAATGAGGGGTTTTCTCTATAATAACGATAACCTTTATATTGCTGCAGCACATAGCCTTTTTCACTGTTTTTTTGCATAATAGCTTTTGAACGTTTGACAGCCTGACGGACATGCTCCAGTGTTAAACTGCGGAGCAGTTTCTTGAAATTATTTTCCTGTTTATATTCTTCAAGATTTTCGAAATTTGTGTTATATGCACGATTGAGCGGTGAAAGATATTGGGTACGATTCACCAGTGTCCCGTTGCAGTCGGCTTTGTGCAGAATCATCCATAGCTCAAAAGTAAAGTTACTGTAACCCAGATGATACGTAATGCTTTTTCCGATATTTTGCGCTTCCTTCATTTTGTCTAAGGTAGCCTGGAATTGTTTCGCATGAATGGTATCTTCACTTTCTCTGTCAAAGATATGAGTGATTTCTGTTTTTCCAAGAATAGTCATTCCTTTGGCCCGGGTTAAGGGGATCTTTTTGAATCTTACTATCTAATTTGACAGTAAAACGTGCTTCCGGAGTTGAATTAATCGTAGTTTGAAGCCAATCTAAATACCATTTTTCAGTGTCGCCCTCAACAGAAAAGAAGTAGGTTCTGTTTTCCTTACGCATATTATCACACCTCTTTTCCGCGGGAAATAAGCTCTTCAAAGATAGGGGTGAAATCTATATCCTTGATTGCGCCATAACGATCCACAAAATAGTTCTTCATGTAATCTTCATTTTTGCGGACTCCGGATTTTCCTGTTGTCCCGAAGTCAGATAAGGAATAGTGGCTGCTGTAATGAGTGTCCTCATCTCGTTCAACGAATTTTATCTCGTCTCTCCGATATAAATTTGCATTCAAAAAAATGGGATTGTGGGTATTAAAAACTAATTGCGCATGATTTCTGTTAATTTCATCATTGTGAAAAATATTAATGATATTCATCAATGCCATCGGATGGATGGATGCATCAAATTCATCCACAACCAAAGTCCCGCCATTCATAAGAGCGTTTACCACTAAAGGAAACATATTTATAAATCGGATTGTTCCATAGGATTCAAACAATTCTGCGGGAATAGCAGTTCCCTTCTTATCGCCTTTAAATATGGAACAAAGTTTGGCTTCATTACTGTCGCCTTCTACAACGTAGCCCAGTGCATTGGAGCTGATTCCGAAATAGGCTGCAGCCTCATTCAATGTTTTTTCAACATATATAGATTCCTTTTTTGGTTCGCTGAATTTGCGAATTAAATGCATGGAATCGGCTCTGTAAATTACCATAAATTTATTATCAAGCCAATTACTGATAATTTGAACCAACTTGGAGCTGAACATATTTTTGAAACCATTCATCAGGAACAGTTCCTCATCATTTAAGTTTCCTTGTGCCAGGGCTATTGCGCTCTCTGCATTTTGTTCAAAGGCATTTACCAGCAAAGTGCTGATAGTATCAAGTGAATCAAATTTGAGCTCACCATTTCTCTTGAAAATCAGGCGATCATTTACCCTTAATTGTTCAGATATAATTTTACGGGAATAATCAACTTCCAGGAATTTACCAAGGTCAGCCGAAAAAGAATATTCTATAAGATAATTATCTGTGATAAATTTAATAAAAAAAGATACGGGTTCTCTGTTTTCACTTAGATTATTCGGAATTAACTCTAATTCGCAGGCGGCGGTATTCGGGTCATTTTTATCATCGTCATTACGAATATTTCCTCTGAGTACGATGGATTTAAACGTATCCATTGCACCGATGATGTTTGTTTTCCCGGATGCGTTTGAACCATAGATTACAGCAGAACACAGGCCTTTGTAGCTTTTTTTATCGATGTCCTGTTTGAGTACGCTGTAATCCAGTCCTTTTTGTTTAGGAGCAGGGATGAGCGAAAATATCAACTCTTCTTTAAAAGATTTATAATTAGATGTTCTGAATTCTAACAGCATAAATTTACCCCCATTCTGCATAAAATGCGCAAAATCATAATGCTATTATATGCCATATACTGCTTAGAAGTCAATTATTCTATTCTTAATGCGGGAAAAATGCAAAATAAACTATTTATGCTTCGGCGGAAACCGTATGAAAGGCGTCAGGCTGTAATTTTTTGCAGAATATAAAATATTAACAGTTTTTTCGATAACCTCCAGGCGTCATTCCCGTCTTTTTGCGGAAGAGATTGGTGAAATTATTTATATCATGAAAACCTGCCGTCAGGGCAATTTTATTGGCGGGAAGGGTGGTGGATCGAAGCAAAAATTTGGCATGCTCCACCCGGAGGCTTATCAGATAATCGTTTGGCGAGTATCCGGTGTACTTCTTGAATTCCCTGGAAAGATAGTACTTGCTGATGCCGGAAAAACGGGAAAGGAAATCCAGCGTCAGCGTCTGTGTAAAATGTTTTTCCATATAAGCGATCAGATACCGCAGATTTTCCGGTACCGGGGAGTCTGTTTCTTTTTCCTCGGACGCGTTTCTGAGAAGATCGGTAAGGATACTGCTGATACAATCGGAAGCCAGCCAGTCCCGGCAGGGCTGTACGGAACCATAAATGGATAGCAGTTCCTCCAGCTTCTTTTGATAATTTCCGGTAAAAGGCTGATAAAAAGAGACGGATCCATTTTCCATATACCGGGAAAACAGGGCGGGTACCAGAGGCCCGTTTAAGTGGAATACGCCATGTTTCCAGACATTCCCCTCCGTGCGGTACAGATGGGGAACGCGGCAGTCAATAAAGAAACCGTCGCCCGGGCCCAGCGAGTAATTTTTTCCCATATATTCCAGAACGCCGTTTCCTTCATATGTGTAAATGATAAGAAAGGACTGATAATCCTTTCTGTTTGTGAAAAAACCCTTCGGGCAAGTGAAGATGCTGAAGGCCTCCATATAGAAAAGGTTTTCCAGGGCAAAATCCGTAACAGGAGGACGTGAAAAGGTGTCCATTTTCCCAAAGATAAAATAATCTGCATTTCTCATATTGGCAGGAAGCTCTTCCTGTGTTCCGTTTTCTTTCTCCTGAAGGTTCTGTACGTTCCGGGACATCTGTCTTTCAATCTCCGCAGGGGTGACAGGTGTAGGAAGCTGTACCTGTGTGAAAAAAATCTGATCAAACATATAACGTCACCTTTTCTCTATAAGTATGAAAGCAATGGCTGCTGTACCGACCGGATACCGTTGCCATGCATAACTGCAGGATACTGACTGCGTCAGGCAATATCATATGATATATTGGCAAAATCAAATGATTACAATTTGATTATAATAGATTATCATTATTTTACAAGAACAAGATTATATGATTACTCTTCGTGAAAAATCATGCAGACAGCCTGCGGCCCGGAGAAAGCAATCATACATAGAGCAGGAGGTAAAAAAGGTGAACCGGAAAATAAAAAAACTTCTTACCAATCAGGGCGGCAACTACATATTTCCTTTTTTCTGGCAGCATGGGGAAGAGGAAGCTGTTTTACGGGAGTATATGAAGGTTATTGACGAAAGTAATATCAAGGCAGTCTGTGTGGAAAGCCGTCCGCACCCGGATTTCTGCGGCCCCAAATGGTGGGCGGATATGGATGTGATTCTGGATGAGGCCCGGAAAAGAGGGATGAAGGTCTGGATTCTGGATGACAGCCATTTCCCTACCGGTTATGCAAACGGCGCAATGGCGGAACAGCCCGATGAACTTTGCAGACAGAGCGTCAGCTGCCGTACATACCGGTGTTCCGGCGGAGAAACGCTTTGTATTGGAAAGGAGGAGCTGTTCCATCCGGATCCCTTTCAGCCCACACAGATAGAAAGCTATATCGGGGAGAAGGAACCCCGGCATTTTGACGATGACAGGCTTCTGCGATTGTTTGCGGTCCCCTTTGCGGCACAGGGGGAGTCAGGCCGGGAAAGCGCAAAAAGCCTGGCGGAAAAAAGTATCGATTTATCCGGACATATCACGGAAAACGGTATTTCATGGAAGGTACCGGAAGGCATATGGAAGGTTTATGCCCTGCATATATCGAGAAACCTCGGTTATCACAGAAGTTATATCAATATGATGGACAGCGCGTCCTGCCGTGTATTGATTGACGCGGTTTATGAGCCTCATTATGCCCATTACGGGGAAGAATTCGGAAAGACAATTGCCGGCTTCTTTTCCGACGAACCGGAGCTTGGAAACGGCCATTTATATGCGACGGATGTGGTATTCGGTAAAGACATGGATTTTCCATGGAGCGTTCCTCTTGAGGATGCTTTGAAGGAAGCTCTGGGAGTTGATTATGGAATAAAGCTGGCTCTTCTCTGGGAAGAAGATGCGGATCCGGAAGAGAAGGCAAGGATCCGTTACGCTTACATGGATGCCGTTACCCGGCTTGTGAAAAAGTCATTTTCCGAACAGCTGGGAAGTTGGTGCAGGGAGCACGGGGCAGAATATATCGGTCATTTGATCGAAGACAATAACATGCATGCCAGGACCGGTTCCTCCCTGGGCCATTATTTCCGGGGGCTTTCCGGACAGGATATGTCGGGTATTGACGATATTGGCGGTCAGGTGCTTCCCCAGGGAGAGGATTTGAATTATGATGACGGCGTTTTCTCAAAAAGGATCGGGGAGTTCTATCATTACATGCTTGGGAAGCTGGGGAGTTCTTCCGCTGCGATTGAGCCTCTGAAAAAAGGGAATTCCATGTGTGAAATATTCGGAGCATATGGCTGGTCGGAAGGAGTGCGCCTGGAAAAATACCTGGTGGATCATTTTCTGGTCCGAGGGATTAACCATTATGTACCGCATGCATTTTCCCCGATGGCCTTTCCGGATCCGGACTGCCCGCCCCATTTTTATGCCCATGGAAATAATCCCCAATACCGCCATTTCGGATGCCTGATGGCCTATACCAACCGGGTCTGTGAACTGATTGCCCATGGAAGGCATGTGGCGGAAATCGCCGTTTTGTATCACGGGGAAGGGGAATGGACGGGAAAATGTATGTTTTCCCATAAACCGGCCCATTTGCTTGCCGATACCCAGATGGATTATGATTTGATACCCCAGGATGTTTTTGCGGACCGGGACGGCTTTAAAACAGTCTTGGAAAAGGGAGTGCTGCGGGTGAATACGCAGGAATACAGGGTATTGATCGTCCCTTACATGGAATATGTGACACAAGCCTTTGCCCGGGCGGCCGGTGAACTGGAGCGAATGGGGATTCCGGTATTTTTCCTGGAAGGCTATCCGGCAGGACTCTGCGATTGTGCGGATAAGGAGGAAGAAAAGAAGCTGCTCGCCGGAATGCATGGCTGCAGACTGGTGAAAACGGAACAGCTGATTCCTGCGCTGAAGGAGCTTGATTTTGCGGATATTTCCATACAGCCTGCGGATGACAGGCTTCGTTATTATCATTATGAGCAGGAGGATGGTTCGGCGGTTTATCTGTTTGTGAACGAAGGGACAGAAGGATACAGGGGCAGGATTGCAATAGGTGATCCCAGAAGGTGTTATCTGTATCATGCATGGGAGAACTGCCTGGAAAGGGCGGATTATGATGGTTCGGTGCTGACTGTGGAGGTGGAACCTCTTAAGAGCCTGATTGCCGTATTTGATAAGGAAGGTCTGACACAGGAGGAAGCGGATGCCTGGCTCTGCCGTCCGGTTAAGGCGGATGGGGAAAAGCTGGTTTTTGCCGGGGAATGGGAAAGAAGTATCTGCAGAAGCATCGATTATCCCGATTTTAAGGATGGAAGAAAAATTACCCTGCCTGACAGGCTTGCGGAGGAAAAGCCGGAGTTCAGCGGATTTGTACGGTATGAAAATGAGTTTATTTTGTCGAAGGGACAGATGGCTGAAGGCGGACGGATAGTCCTTGCGGTTACGGATGCCTGGGAAGGTGTGGAACTATTTGTGAACAAAAGCAGCGCGGGAATACAGATAGCGCCTCCATTTCTTTATGATATTACCGGATTGTGCAGGGAAGGGGAAAATGAGGTCATGATTGAAGTCGCTACAACGCTGGAACGGGAAATGGCGAAAGTACCGGATCCTATCAGGCCTAAGCCGGAACCTGCGGCGTTGTCGGGGATTACCGGGGAGGTCCGGCTGTATTATGACCTTACCATGGATTGAAATTAAAAGGACTGGCATAATCCTTCCTTTGATGAAATACCAAAGAGGGATAATGTAAATTATATCAAAGGTTTTTCCATTACCCCATATTTTATCCATGCTCGTGGTGTCATGCCTGTAGCACTTTTAAACAGCTGAATAAAGTATTGGGGATTGTTGGCAAAGCCAACCTTATCTGCTATAGTATAAATTTTTTCGTTTTGACAGTCTTTAAGCAGTACTTTAGCTTTAGCGATACGCAGATTAGTGAGATAATCTGTAAACTTTTGGCCGGTTTGATGTGTAAATTCCCTGCTTAAATAATCAACATTCATATAGAGAATATTTTGAGCAATCCACTTCAGGGATAAATTGGGATCGGCAAAATGGAGGTCTACATAATCCAGAATTTGATTGATATACTCTTTATAATGGTAACGGGATATATTTTCACTGATAACAGCTTCAGGTACCAGTTCTTTTATTTTTTTCCGCCTCCGGATTTCGCCGGAGGCTTTTTTAATTGCATCGATAATCTGACTTTCGTTGCAGGGCTTTAGAAGATAGTTGGAAACTTTATATATTATGGCCTGTTTGGCGTATTCAATAAACGGATTCCAACAGGGATGTTTTATTTGGGGTAAAAATGGCCCAAAAATCATATTAACTTATGCTTTCTTTTTACAATAATTTCAAGTCTATTTTACAGGAACCAGCCCTGTGGAATTATGTATTTCCAGTACGGGAGTTAATACCTTACGCTGAACGGTAAAATCCTTTTTCTGAATCATCCGCTTCAGAATCTGCCCCGCCTCCTGGCTGAGAGCATATTCGGACTGATTGATATGCGTAAAAAAGTTAAAATCGGAAACCGCACTAATAGGATTATCAAAAGAGAGCAGGGAAATATCCTGCGGAATTTTGTAGCCGAGCGATGTAATCAAATCGTATAAATAAAGGCAGGCGGCAGATTCGGAAACAATGATAGCTGTAATTCGATCATGCCGGATAAGCATAGTCATAAGTTCGTAATAATAGGATAACGGTTTTTCGATATCAAATCGCTCATAGATCCGGAGATTGGATGCGGAATTGGCATTGTTCTCCATTTCATTCTGTATCCCCTGGATTCTGTTTTGGACAGGAGCTGTAGACTGATGAGTCTTTGTAAAAAAAGCAAAATTTCTGTGACCAAGCTGGTGGAGATGATTCATGGCCAGCTGACCCGCCTTATAGTTATCAGTGATAACATAGCTGGTATCTATACCGGGCAGAATCCGGTCGATAAGCACAAGAGGATAACTGTTAATTTTCATGTACAGAAGCTGGTCGCTGTAATATGCCTGATCGACAGGAAACAGTACGATTCCGGATATCCCGATTTCCAGGCAGCGTTTGAGAATCTGATCCTCCGATTTATCGTTTTGACTGGAAAACAGATACAGTCGGTACTGATCCGGTGAAAATACGGATTTAAGACCGTTTATGAGGGAAAGGGAAAAATAATCCTGTATGGTTGGGAGGATGAATGCAATTTCTGTCAACGAAGCGGAGGTACCGGACACCGATCCTGAAGAAGCTGTCTGCAGGGGCAGTATGGGCTCCGGTTTATTCGCCACAAAGGTGCCTTTTCCCGGATAACGTATTATGATTCCTTCATTTCTTAATTCATTTAAAGCCCGGGATGCGGTAATGCGGCTCACATTATATTGTTCCATTAATTCTGATTCGGTCGGAAGTCTGTCGCCTGGTTTTAATTCCTTAAGCTGCAGTTTCTGCAGTATATCCTGTTTGATTGTCTGAAATAACGCCTGGTGATTTTCCATGGATAATGATCCCCCTCCTCATTTATAAGTTATACGCGCGATGTCAGGTGGCTGTTGAATGGGAAGAACAGAACGCTTGAATGGTTGCGAAGTCTGATTTAATTATAATCATTTTCTGATATATGTCAAATTTTCGTCAATACAAAGTATACATTTTTAACTTCTAAATGCTATGTTTGCTATGTGAGAAATTGTGGTAATGATCAAAGAAATATATTTAATATATA
>OLQH01000849.1_pt1 | contig 29692 bp, 21 predicted proteins | sample 1672671 | NCBI WGS metagenome assembly OLQH01 (sample SAMEA3136712, study PRJEB25190) | human gut metagenome
CTGTCGCCCACGGAAACATCTGCGGTAAGCTGAATTTCCGTGTCTTTTGCCGGTCTGGTTACCACACCGGCAGGAATTGTTCTTCCGCCTTCGGATGTCTGATCTTCCACGGTAATTAGATCTTTTCCGGCTTCGTTCACAGACCACTGAACAGCTGCCCCGTTTGCAAGCTCTGTAGGAAGTGTAATATTCCCGTAGATCTCTGTATACGCAAAGGTCAGTGAATTCATGGCCTCCTCCAATATAGAGTCCGTCCCGACAACCTTCACGGTAAACGTTTTTTCTGCAGTAGCGCCGTTCAGGTCAGCCGTTGCAGTTAAAATCACCTCTGCATCCTGCTGTGCTGGAGAAACCTCTCCGGCATCAGTGATCAAATCTTTCCTGTCTGAGCTCCAGATAATGCTGCTTCCGTTGCCGCCAACAGAGGGCAGGTCCAGATCTTTATACACGGAGTCCGGCAGAGAGATTTTTTCCAAATCAGCTGCTGCCAGCTTGTCCTCAGCCATTGTGGGAGAGTATACCTTAAAGCCTTTCAGAGCTCCGGTAAATCCAGGATCTGCAGAATACAGGGATTTTCCGATATATCCGCAGATGTCTTCCTCTGCATTTGTACCGTCTGTGAGTATCTTCTGTATAGAGTATCCCGTTTCCATCCCACTGACCACTTCCACTCCATCCACCAGAAGGCGCATGGTTCCATTCTCAAAATCAAGACGAACGGTAGCATAAGTATCCGGTGTAAGCTTGGCCGTCTGGGCAAGCAGCTTTTCTGATCCGCTCTTGATGCCGGCACGAATGGCTCCGCCGCCCTGCATTGGATTCACAAACACATAGTTGTTTCCGGTTCCGCTGACCTTTGTTCCCAGACACCACAGCCAGTGGTTTGCCTGCTTGCTGGTCTTAACGGTCGCCTCAACAGAAAATGTTTCTCCCTGGATTAATCCCTTGGGAAGCTCCACATATTTGTTTTTATCACCAGTGAAGTTCAGCACTGGGCCGCTGTCTTCTGTAAAATCAGCATCTGTCATACCCACAAGCCTGGCGTCCATTCCATTCCCGCTGGTATCTGTCAGTGCATCCCCCTGATGGCTCATATCATAAGAGGCCACCAGATTTCTATCGTCTTTGTCCTCACTGGCCTTTACAAGCACCTCAAAAGAACGCTCTGCCGTGGTGCCGTTACAGTCTGCGGTTGCCGTCAGCAGAACCTTGGTATCAAATGGCTGGCGGGTAACGGTACCGTCTGTGCTGATTACATCTTCCCGGTTTGAGGTCCATGTAATTACACTCCCGTTTGTTCCCGCCACAGGAAGCTCTATATCTCCCTCAATTACCTCAGGAAGTGTAAGCTCATTAACATCAGCCTCCGCTGTGTCTCTGTCCGGGTTCTCAACCGGAGAGTACACGCTAAACTCCGTCAGAGTTCCGGCAAATGCTTTATCTGGTGTATAAAGTGATTTTCCGATATATCCGCAGAAATCTTCTCCCTCATTTGTTCCCGCATTCAGGATATCCTGAATAGAATAATTGCTTGCGATATCGTCTCCCACCTTGGCGCCGTCCACATACAGCTGCATGGTGCCCCTGTCAAAATCCATCCGCACTGTGCTGTAAGTATCCGGTGTCAAAGAAGGCATATTGCCGAACAGCAATTCTGTAGCCCCATCCTTCATACCTCCGCGGATGGTGCCGTTATCCTGCATAGGGTTTAAAAATACGTAATTATTCACATTCGGCCATGTGTTCTCCTTCGTACCAAGGCACCATAACCAATGTCCTGCGGCTGTGCCGGTTTTGAACGTTGCCTCAATGGAAAAGCTTTCACCTGTAATTAACCCCGCTGGGAGTTTCACGTACTTGCTTTTGTCAGCTGCAAAATTAAGTACCTCGTCTGTCCCATCTTCTTCGTTGAATCCAAAGTCGTCGTCCGTAAAGCCTACCAGCTCTGCATCCATCCCGTTGCCGCTGGTGTCTGTCAGCATACCTTCTGCATGGCTCATGTCATAAGAAGCCGCCAACGTTCTGACGATACTGTCATTCCCTCCCGGATCCGCGCTTACAACCGTAGGCGGGATCATGGAAAACAGCATGCTTGCGCTGAGTATCCACGCGGTAATGCTCGTAGATAGTTTCCTTTTCCTCATCTTCATCCTCCTGTTCTTATTTGATTTTTCTCTGTCCTGACGGGCAGAAGTGTCCCTGAAAAGAGATACTTTGCTTTCATTTTAACAAATACAGTCAGGTCCTCTTATGACTATGATTTTAAAAAGGTAGGAAATCTTACCCGCTTTTATACCGTCTGTTTTTTATAAAGGGAAAGTTTAATTATTTTCTTATTTTTGTATATTTTTTTACTGGAAAGTGATATTGTTAATTTGGCATATTATTGCTATAATAACATGGAACATTTAATCCTACAGGAAAGGTCGTAACATCTATGAAAAGAACATCCGCCCAATTGAAGCAATCAGCCAGAATGGCGCTGAATGGAAAATACGGAACACCTATGGCCGGCTTTCTTCTGCTGGCGGTAATCGCCGTCTCCCTATACATGCTGTCTACCGCACTTTTTGGGGGCTACAGCATTTCAACCATGGTGATGGAGCAGATATTTACCATTGTTATCTCCTTGATCCTCTCCGTATTCTCCGCCGGTTTTTTTAAGCTTCACCTGAATCTGTGCAGGAACCAGCCATTTCGCGCAGGGGATATTGCCTATGCCTTTTCCCATCATCCGGATAGGATCATTATCTCTGCGTTTTTGCAGTCCATTCCGGGATTCATTGTACAGGTTCCCCTGTATGCTGCCTTGATGACTTACTATCAGCATCCGGAGCGGATGACCAACCTCTCCCTGAATCTGATTATGCTGGGAACTACACTGGCAGGCGGTCTGGTGAATCTATTTGTGAAATTGCTGTTTTTCCTCTCTATTCCTATGCTTCTGGATAATCCGGAACTAGGAGCTCTGGACTCCCTGAAGGAAAGCTTAAGGCTGCTGAAAGGGTACAGAGGACGCCTGCTGTACATTGAACTAAGCTTTCTGGGAATGCTGGTATTATCTGTATTTTCCTGCTACATTGGGCTTTTATGGGTAGTACCCTACATGACGGCAACCCAGGTCTTTTTCTACCTGGATGTGACAGGAGAACTTGACGAACCGGTTCAGGAGGTACATTCTGAATATGAAAACAATTATAGAAATTATAACAATATTGGATAATTGTATAAAATAAAAAAGCTGCTCATTTGATGAGCGGCTTTTTTGAAGTGATTTTGGGACGTGTTCTTTCTAGAAAGAACACGTCCCAAAATCAGACCGGCCTGTCCCTTATTCGGCAAGCCCAAAGGCATCATGTACTGCATTCATAGCTTTCTCTGCATCTTTTCTTCAATGAGTACGGTTACACGTATCTCTGAGGTGGAAATCATATTAATGTTAATTCCCTCATTATACAGGCTCTCAAACATTTTTGCCGCCACCCCGGGATTGGACATCATCCCGGCACCAACTACGGAGAGCTTTGCAATATCTGTCTTATATTTTACTTCATCATAAGCAAATCTTCCGGATTCACGGATTGCCTGCACTGCCTCTTCCAGATCGGTATCCGCTACGGTAAAGGAGATATCTTTTGTATTGTTCCTGCCAATGGATTGAAGAATTACATCTACATTGATGTTCTTTTTTGCCAGTGTATCAAATAATTTAAATGCGATTCCCGGTTCGTCTTTTAAGCCGATAACTGAGATCCGGTCTGCATTTTTATCCAGGGCCACCCCGGTGATGAGCATTCGTTCCACTTTTACTTCCTCCTTAATCACAGTACCCTCTGAGTCATTCAGACTGGAGCGTACCACCAGAGGCACGCCGTATTTCTTTGCCATTTCCACGGATCGGTTGTGCAGTACCCCAGCTCCAAGAGTGGCCAGATCCAGCATCTCGTCATAAGTGATCTCTGCCATTTTCCTGGCTGTCTTTACTATTCGGGGATCTGCCGTGTAAACTCCGTCTACGTCTGTATAAATCTCACAGGCATCTGCGTGGAGTACCGCTGCCAGTGCAACTGCTGTGGTATCCGAACCCCCTCTGCCCAGAGTGGTATAATCATTGTATTTGTTGACTCCCTGAAAGCCGGTGACAATAACAATTCGCCTGTTTTCCAACTCATTGCGGATGCGATCGCTGTCAATTCTTTTCAGCCTGGCGCTGCCGTAATTGCTGGTGGTATACATTGGAACCTGAAAGGCGTTGAGAGACACCGCCGGAACCCCCAGCTGGTTCATAGCCATTGCCATGAGAGACACAGACATTTGTTCACCGATGGTAAACAGCATATCCATCTCTCTTTTGGGTGGATTGGGATTGATGTCTTTGGCCTTTTCAATCAATTCATCCGTATATTTTCCCATGGCCGAAAGCACTACAACAACGTCATTTCCCTTTTTATACTCTTCGGCACACCGGCCTGCCACATGAAAAATCCTCTCTTTGTCAGCAACCGAGGTCCCTCCGAACTTTTTAACAATCAGCATAGTTACCTCCAATTATGAATATCTGCAAAAAACCTGGCTGCATTTACTCTCGGCAAATCGCAGCCAGGTATATCTTTTCACCCTATTTATCTGGCAAACAAATAATCCATCAGCTCATAGCCGTGGGCAATAACATTGCCGCTGGCTCCGGCTTCTTTTTCATTGTAGTTCCAGGCATTATCCTGAAGCTTTGTACTGTCATAGAGCATATACGGCACTGGATTCCCTGTATGAGTTCTCACACAGATTGGAGTGGGATGATCCGGAAGTACCATCATACGATAGTCTTCCCCTGAAGCATCCATACGATCTTTCACATACTGAATCACTCTCTTGTCCAGATATTCAATAGCCTGTACCTTTCTCTCTACACTTCCCTGGTGCCCCATCTCATCGGGTGCCTCCACATGGATATATGCAAAATCATATCCGTCCTTTGTCAGTGCATCCACTGCTGCCTGGGCCTTCCCTTCGTAATTAGTATGAAGCCCTCCGTTGGCGCCCTCTACCGATATATTATGCATACCCGCTCCTGCCGCAATACCCTTTAGCAGATCAACCGCGGAAATCATAACACCCTTTTTGTGGTATTTATCCTCAAAAGACGACAAGGCCGGACGGGTGCCTGCGCCCCAGAACCAGAAACTATTAGCAGGGTTCAATCCTTTCGCCTTTCGTTCCAGATTCACTGGATGGTCCTTTAAAATCTCATAGCTCCTCTTCTGCATGTAGCGAAGCTTCTCGTCCTGAGGAAGATACTGCCCTATCACTTGGGTCAGTACATCATGGGGAGGGGTCAGAGGCACCACGCTTCCCTTAGCCCAGATCAGACAGTGACGGTAGCTGGTTCCCAGATAAAATTGGTAAATCTCATCTGAAAGCTCGCTGGTTACAGCCTCCAGCAGGATTTTAGCATCCGCGGTACTGATTTCCCCGGAGCTGTGATCCATAATTCTCTGCTCCTCATAGGGCTTATCCTCTTCGGTTATGGTTACAATATTACATCTAAGAGCCACATCATCGGGCTTCATATCCACACCGATGCTAAGTGCCTCCAGGGGAGAACGGCCGGAATAATAGATCTTGGGATCATAACCCAGCACGGAAAGATTTGCCGTATCACTGCCGGGAGTCATCCCTTCCGGTATGGTATGTACCAGGCCGATCTCAGCCTTTTTTGACATTGCGTCCATGGCTTTCGTGTCGGCATACTCCAGCGGCGTTTTAAGGCCGAGCGCCTCCAATGGTTCATCGGCCATACCATCGCCTAACACCACTATATATTTCATGATTTTACTCCTATACTCTTGCTCTGATTCTGCTGATCACGCCTTCCACGCGGGCAGCTTTCTCCCTGAACTCTTTCTCTGTCATCTCTTCCGTCAGGAATCCGAACTCATCTGCCACATCTGCCACTCCATAGGGCTGTACATTTCCGAATACTTCTTCCACCTTAGAGATATCACCGGTCATGCTTCCTTTCACCCGGACAAAGAAACGGTTCTTTACTTCTTCCACATCCATAAGATCTAACTTCTTGCTGCTCCAGCTCATCATAATATTTCTGTGAAGATGCTTTGCACAGTCTACCACATCCGCCACCACTGCACTGGCAGTGGGAAGTTTGCCGGCGCCGCTGCCATAGAACATGGCATCTCCCAGCACATTGCCGTGCACAAAAATAGCATTAAATACATCATTCACACTGTAAAGCGGACTTTTGCGGTCAATCATAACAGGAGATACCATGGCATAGAACTTGTCTCCCACCTTTTTGCTGGTGGCCAGCAGCTTAATGCTGGTGCCCATAACCTTGGCATACTTGATATCTGTAGCTGTTATCTTAGTAATACCTTCTGTATAAATATCCTCATAGTCCACATGATCCCCGAAGGCCAGAGAAGAAAGAATAGCAATCTTACGGCAGGCATCATAGCCTTCCACATCCGCCTCAGGGTTGCGCTCTGCGTATCCCTTGTCCTGGGCATCCTTTAATACTTCATCAAAATCAGACCCATTTTCTGCCATCTGGGACAAGATATAGTTTGTAGTACCGTTTAAGATACCAGTGATCTCATCTATTTCGTCCGCTGTTAAAGAAGAATTCAGGGGACGTATGATAGGAATTCCGCCGCCGCAGCTTGCCTCAAAGAGATAATTGATATCCCTTTCTTTCGCTATCGCAAGGAGCTCTACCCCATGCTTTGCCACTAACTCTTTATTGGAAGTACATACGCTCTTACCGGCTTCCAGCGCCCTTTTTGTAAAGGTATATGCCGGTTCCACTCCGCCCATAACTTCTACTACGATTTGTATCTCCGGATCGTTTATAATAGTCTCAAAATCATGTACCAGAACTTCCTCCACCGGATCCCCCGGAAAGTCTCTCAAATCCAGAACATATTTAATATTAATATACTCACCGGCTTTTTTATTAATACTGGTGTGGTTCGTCCTGATAACCTCCACAACTCCGGAACCAACCGTTCCATACCCTAACACTGCGATATTAATCATCGTTTTTTCACTCCCTGCCTAGTATTTTTAAATAATGTACACCCTGACATGCTTCGATATCATCCACCATAGCTTCCGCGTCTCCCCTGTTGGGGAGAATATCCACACTTAACGTCAGACTGGCAATTCCATTGATGGGGATACTCTGATGTATCGTCAGAATATTTCCGTGATTCTCGGCAATGGCCTGCAGCACTTCAGAGAGCAGACCGGGTTCATCATCCATCTGAATAATGAAGGTAATGGTCTTACCTCTGGCATTCTCATGAAAGGGGAAAATATCATCCTTGTATTTATAAAAAGAGCTTCTGCTGATTCCAACCTGCTCTGTAGCTTCCTGCACAGTCATCCCCTTTTTGGAATCCAGCAGCCGCTTAGCCTCTACCACCTTTGCCAGTACCTCCGGCACAGCCTTCTCTTTTATTACAAAGTACTTACTTTTTTCAGACATGTCTATCACCTTGTTCGTTCACGAAATACATTTGTTTTTCCACAAAAGATATTAGCATAAACTGCTTAGTTCTGCAAGTCTTTTTTGGAAAGGGTTATCCATTTGAGATATGCATTGATAAATAAATCCAGATCCCCGTCCATAACAGCATCCACATTGCCTGTTTCCGCGCTGGTCCTGTGATCCTTGACCATAGTATACGGCTGCATCACATAGGAACGAATCTGATTTCCCCAGCCAATCTCTGACACCTCTCCTCTGATGCCGGAAAGCTTTTCTTCATTTTCCTGCTGTTTTAAAAGATAGAGCTTTGCTTTTAACATCTGCATGGCCTTATCTTTGTTCATATGCTGGGAGCGCTCATTCTGACACTGCACTACAATATTGGTAGGCAGATGGGTGATCCGGATGGCCGAAGACGTCTTATTAATATGCTGTCCTCCGGCGCCGCTGGATCGGTAGGTGTCGATTCTTAGATCCTCGTCACGAATCTCAATATCAATATCTTCATCAATGTCCGGCATCACATCGCAGGACACGAAAGACGTCTGGCGTTTCCCCGCTGCATTAAAAGGAGAGATCCGTACCAGTCGGTGGACCCCTTTTTCCGATTTCAGATATCCATAGGCATTGATCCCTCTTACCTCAAAGGTTACCGACTTAATCCCGGCCTCATCGCCGTCCAGATAGTCAATGACCTCTGTAGTAAATCCATGCTTATCTGCCCATTTTCCATACATCCGGTACAGCATGCCGGCCCAGTCACAGGACTCGGTTCCCCCTGCACCTGCATGGAGCGTTACAATGGCATCATTCTTATCATACTCCCCTGACAGAAGAATCTTAATCCGAATATCTTCAAAATCCCTTGTGAACTCTTCCAGCATTTCCTGAATCTCCGGGATAACCGCGGGATCATTTTCCTCATATCCCATCTCGATCATCAGTTCCATGTCTTCCATTTGGGTTTTCAGACGATGATACGTGTCCATATCATCTTTCATTCCCTTTAATTCCTTCATCATCTTCTGGGAGCGCTCTGTGTCATCCCAGAAGCCGGGAGCTTCCATTTCTCTTTCTAATTCCTGAATCCGCTTTTCCTTGTTAGCCAAGTCAAAGTGAATCCCCCACTTCCACTAATGGTTCTGCGTACGTATTCAATGTATATTTGAATTGATCTAATTCAACCACAGCTTCACCTTCTTTCAATTAATCGTACTATTCTTCATTATAATGGGATCCGGCAGAATACACAAGGGAAAATCTATTTTACTAATCAGCCAATGCCTTCCCTCACCGGCAGCCCATTTCCAAGTTCTGACTCACACTCTTACGGCGTATTTAACAGTGCATATAAGATCGCAGCAGTTTCTTTGTATATACATGCTGCGGATTAGAAAACACATCCTTTACAGCCCCTGATTCAACGATCTTTCCGTTATTCATCACAGCCACCCTGCTGCAAAAAGACTGTACCACCTCCAAATCATGAGAGATAAACAGCATGGCAAGCCCCTGTTCCCGGTGTTTGCTTTTCAGCAAACTGAGAATCTGCGCCTGTACAGACACATCCAGCATCGATGTAGGTTCATCGCAGATTAATAATTTCGGATTTAGTGACAGTGCTCTGATAATAGAGAGTCTCTGAGCCTGTCCTCCGCTGATTTCATGGGGATATTTCTTAAGCTGGTCCCTGGTGAGCCCAACCTGCTCCATTAATTCCTCCGCCAGACGGTCCCTCTCCCCCCTGGTTTTCACCAGACCGTAATTGGACGCCGGTTCGGTACAGGCGAACCGGATGGTCCCTCTTGGATTAAATGTCATCTGGGGATGCTGGAACACAACCTGGATGTCTCTGTGCACCTCCTTCCACTCTTTTTTCCTCAGTTTTGTAAGATCTCTGCCCTCAAACAGAATGCTTCCCTCTGATGGTTTTAATAATCCCAGGATCATTTTTGTAATGGTAGTTTTGCCGCAGCCGCTTCCGCCGATCAGTCCGAAAATCTCACCCTTTTTCATTTCAAAGCACACATCCTGCACCGCATGGACTGTCCGGGTGCGGATGACGCCTGACCGGTACTCTTTGCTTACGTGGTTTACTTCTAAGAGCATAGCTGTTCCTCCCTGCTTTTTATTATCTCTCCCCAGCGGCGGCATCTCACCCAGTGTCCGGTATCCGCCTCCTCCATCTCCTGAGAGTGGCTGCACACTGCATCTCTGTACCTGCATCTTGTACAGAATTTACATCCCTCGGGCAGTTCTGAAAAAGAAGGCATGAACCCTTCCATTACCTCAAATCCATTGGCAGGCATAGCCCGGATAAGACCTCTGGTATATGGGTGGATTGGATGATGCAGAATGTCTTCTGTTTTGCCTACTTCTACGATCTCACCACAGTACATGACCGCCACACGATCTGCCACATAACTTGCCACCCCAATATCATGGGTAATCATCATCATAGCACACCCCATTTCCTGTTTTAACCTCAGCAGGATATCCGCAACCTCTTTCCGGAGAGCCCAGTCTATGGCTTTCGTAGGCTCGTCAACAATCAGCAGACGGGCATGTGTTATCATTCCCATGCCAATCAGCACCCGCTGGCACATACCTCCGCTCAGTTCCCACGGGTAATTTCCGTAGCATCTGTCCTTTCCGGGAAGCTGCAGACGCCTGAAAATATCATATACAGCAGTACGGACGCTTTTTCTTTTTACTTTTCCCGTGATGCATTCAGCCACCTGGTTTCCAACCCTCATCATAGGATTCAGAGAGGTACCGGGACTTTGGGGAATTGCAGAAATCTCTTTTCCCCTGAGTTCACGGTAGTTTTCCTCCCCCATATATAAAATTTCTTTCCCTTTATACAATATCTCGCCTTTTACCAGGGCATTTTCGGGAAGCAGCCGGAGAACCGCACTTCCTGTCACAGACTTTCCGCATCCGGTCTCTCCGATTACTCCCAGAATCTCTCCCTCTCCAATAGAAAAGGAAACATTTCTCAGTACCTGAACCTCTCTCTTCTCTACCAGAAATCCTACATTCAGATCCTTAACCTGTAATAAATCCTTCATTTCATCCTCCTCACTCCGACTGCACTGACTCTCTAATTCTGGGATCCAGCAGATCCCTGATACCGTCCCCCATCATATTAAATCCGAGGGCCGAGACTGCAATAGCAAGTCCCGGAAACAGTGTCATCCAGGGAGCATACTGCATATAATTCTTTCCGTCGCTTATCATTACCCCCCAGTCCGGCGAAGGAGGCTGGGCCCCCAGTCCCAAAAAGCTTAATGACGCACAATATAAGATAATACTGCCAATATCCAGGGAAACCATAATTAGGATTTTAGAAATAACATTGGGGAAAAAGTATTTTGCCAGCAACTGCAGATTACTGCTCCCTATGGCTTTTGCAGCCTCAATATATTCCGCATTCTTTAATAGAATTGCCTCACCTCTTGCGATTCTTGCATACCTCACCCACTGGACACAGCAGATCGCTAGAATCAGATTCCCCTGACCTGTACCCAGCAGAGTTGATATCGCCAGCGCAAATACAATGGTGGGAAACGCCAGCAGTACATCTACCAGCCTCATCAGTATCATATCCATAAAACCGCCGAAAAATCCTGATACCAATCCAATTCCCGTCCCCAGCGCTGCGCTTACAAGCACTACTGCCACAGCTGTTGTCAGAGATACCCGGGATCCTTCAATGACCCTGCTTAGAATATCTCTCCCCATATGGTCGGTACCAAACCAATGTTCTCTGCAGGGAGGAATGAATTTATCTCCAAGAGACATCTTTGTAGGATCATACATCTCCAGATAGGGTGCGAAGATTACGATCACAAACATACATCCGGTGATGATAATACCTAAAATCAAAATTATATTTTTACGGGTCAGCATATTGAAAAAACTCCGAATTTGTCTCATGCTCTCTCTCCTCCCGTATATCTCACCCTGGGATCGATACATGCATATATGATATCTACAATTACATTCACTATGGCATATCCAAAAGTAATCAAAAGGACGCATCCTTCTATCATAGGCAAGTCCTTAGCGTTTACCGCATCAATAAACAAAGCGCCGATCCCCGGCCAGGAAAAAATATTTTCTACAATAACGGCGCCTCCAAGAATATGGCCAATCTGTAACCCTAGAACGGTTACAATAGGGGGAATTGCATTGCGGATGGCATGTCCCCATACTATTTTCCCCGGTTTTAATCCCTTGAGTTTTGCCACCGTGATATAATCCTGTCCCAGTACATCCAGCATACTGGACCGCATCATTCTGGTTGTTGTTGCAACCATACCAACAGATAAGGTCACAGCAGGCAAAACGATGCTGGCCGCCCCTGTCATTCCGCTTACAGGCAGCAATTTCAGCCGAATAGAAAATATGATAATTAAAATCAGTGCAATCCAAAAGGATGGGAAGGAGGAAGTCAATAGTACAAATCCCCTGACTCCATGATCCAGAATACCATTATGACGAAGGGCGCTGAGTATTCCTATGGGCAGTGCAATGATTACAGAGAGAAGAAATGCCGCTCCCCCCAGCACAATGGTATTCAAAACCCTGACGGCCAGCATCTGAAGCACTGGTTTATCATATTGATAGGATGTTCCCAGATTTCCTGTCGCCACATCCTTCAGCCACTCCAGATACTGCACATATACAAGCCTGTTCAAATCAAATTTATCTCTTACCCGCTCAAGGGTCTCTTCTGATACTGCATCTTCCCCGTATACGGAGACAATAATTGCTTTCGCTGTGTCTCCCGGGGTAACGTGCACCATAAAATAAGTCAAAGTAGATACCAGCCACAGCACGATAAATACAACGCCCAATCTTTTTACTATGTATTTTGCCATTGTGTTCCTCCTGTTCTTTATAATAAAGAAGGGAGCTTTTTATCAGCCCCCTTTTACTATCTATTTTAAACTAACTTCATTCGGAACGATAAAATCATGCACCGCAGCGCTGTACGAGAAGTTCTCAACCGCATCCGAAAGTACAAAAACCGCACCATAGTCTGCTACCGTGTAGACAACTGCATCTTCCTGAGCGATTGCCTGGGCTTTCCTGCTCAGCTCATTTTTTTCCTCTCCTCTGTCGGCAGCCTTGCACTGTTCTATCAGCCTGTCAAGTTCCGGATTAGAGTATCCGATGTTCTTCCCATTGCTGCTTTTGGAATGATAATAGGTTTCCAGGTAGTAGGAAGCAGATGGCACATAGCCAGTTGCCGCTGAATTCAGACAGAGATCAAAGCTGCCCTTTTCAATCACTTCATTGTATGCATTTCCGTCCAGCACCTCTACGGCAGCCTCAACCCCGATGTTCTCAAAATATCCCTGGGTTGCCTGGGCAATCAGCGCGTTTCCCGGGCGGCGGGAACCAGTTACTATATTCAGCGACAGTTTTTCCCCATTTTTATCCAGGATTCCGTCTCCGTCACTGTCCTTATACCCTGCTGCCTCCAGCATAGCTTTTGCTTTCTCAGCATCGTAATCATAATTGTCTACTTCTATGTTGGCCCATGGCATATCTTTGATAAATATACCCTCTGGTACTGCGCCTACTCCCAGCAATACGTCTTTCACCAACTCATCTCTGTTGATGGCATAGATCAAAGCTTTCCTCACATTTGCATCTTTCAGATACTCTTTATTCACATTATAGGAATAAAAATAGGTCCTGGCGGTGTTAAACTGCTGCACCTGTATCCCATCCGCATCCTTCAGCGTCTCCAAATCACTGAAGGGAACATCTGTGGCGACATCTATCTCATGATTCTGGGCAGAGAGAGAGCGGGTGCTGGCATCCGCTATGCTCACTATCTTTCGTTCTGTTACATTGGTTTTGACGTCTTTATAATATCCGTCATAAGGGACACAGGTAAATGTACCGGAACCAACATCAAAGCTCTCCTGTTTAAAATACCCGGTTCCTACGGCTGTCACGAATTCTCCTGCATCGTTTACAGATGATTTTGCTACAATGGCCGTACCTACATTCGTAAATGCCTCCGGAAGTTCACCGGTAGGCTCAATCATAGCAAACTGCACTGTATAGTCGTCTATAACCTCCACGGTGTCAATCCCTGTTGTTTGTCTGAGAGACTCGTTATCCTTCAAACTTCTGTCCAGACACCATTTAACTGCTTCCGCATTAAATGAGGTTCCGTCATGAAATGTAACATCATCCCTCAATTTGAATACCCAGGTCTTATCTCCTGTGCGCTCCCACTCTGTGGCAAGAGAGGGCTGAAGCTCAAAATTAGAATCTACGTTCACTAAAGTCTCAATGACACCCGCTACTTCTTTCAGCATAGTAGCGCCGTCTCCATCCATTACGTCGAGAGACGTAATGGTGGAAGGAAATGCCAGGCGAAGCACCTTCTTATCCGAAGCACTGTCTTTGGCCTCTTCCTTACCTGTCTCCCGGGAAGCATCTGTGTCAGTTTTCGGTTCTGTTGATTTGTTGTCACCGCATCCTGCCAGCATAGCTATGCACAGCCCTGCTGCCAACACCTTTGTTATTCCTTTGTAATTCATAAACTCCTCCTGAATTCTTAGATTATTCTTTCAAGTCTCCACTCAATGCTTAGTCCCCATAAGCACAAACCACGGCTCATAGTTGTATCCAGGTCTTGTAAGCCCCGGCAGCTTTCTGATTTCTACTTCTGCAAAACCGCTGTTCTCCACCAATTCCCGCAGCTCCTCCATCCCGGCACTCATTATTTCCAGACTGCGGTCTGTTTCCCTGTCCTGATAAATATTATCTTTCCAGACAGTGAGTCCAACTCCATCCTGCATCCGGTTAAAACACATTACCTTTCCTCCCGGACGGATTACCCGGCACCACTCTTTCAGGGCCTTTTTGGGCTCTATCAGAGTCCAGAGCAGACGCGCGTTTATTATGTAATCCACAGAATCTTCCATAAACGGCAGTTCCAGTGCACTTCCCTCCATGTACACAGCCGGGGAACCGCATTTCTTTCCATGACGGACAGCATATTTCATCATCTCCCTGGACAGGTCTATGCCCACGGTGGGATAGCCCAGCCGGGCAGTCATATTTGCCAGAAATCCTGTTCCAGTTCCCAAATCCACTATACTTTTATTGGTATCCTTTCCTATAAGCTCTGATAAAGTGGTTTCCCACGCCTTGCTGTCTTCCGTGTCATGCTCCTTATCAAATTCAGAAGAATGTTCATCCCAATAGTCACCAATTACCTTTATTACATGATCCAGTCCCATAGTCTCCTCCTTGCGTATTGCCAGTCCTGTGCCGTCTATTTCACAATTGGCATATGCACAGCATAAATCCTGGTATTTTTCTTTGCAAGCCCCCCTATGGGTGATAAATACACTTTTTTTCTGACGCTTTTTCCGGGGCTTTTGGGGACCTTTTTTCCTGTCCCTATCCCCATCCGGGGGTGTCCGCCTTCCCAATTCAGCACACCGCAGAACAAGATCTTGGTGTCAGAAAAAAAGGTGCGACTCATCAGTCACACCCTTTCTTTATTTAAGCTCTTTGTGCAGCTTTCTTTTTCTTTGAAAAAATTCCCGAAACTTTCTGCTGTACAACTTCAAGATATACAGCTACGATAATAATCAATCCGGTTGCAATATACTGATAGAAGGTGTCCATGCCTACCACTACCAGTCCGATTTTAAGTGCCGAGAGAATCAGAGCACCCAGAACTGTCCCCAGTATGCTTCCCTTTCCTCCTGCCAGACTGGTGCCTCCGATTGCCGCAGCCGCGATTGCATTCAGTTCGTATCCCTCGCCGCCTGTAGGCTCCCCTGTTCCCAGCCGGGCAAGCGTTACCATACCGGCCATTGCCGCGCCCATACTGCATAGCATGTATGCCATAATCTTAAATTTATCTGTGTTCACACCGGAAAGCTTCGTTGCCTCTTCATTTGACCCAATTGCATATATGTACACACCAGTTTTTCTTTTCTTGAGAATAAATGAATATACCACTGCCATCAGCACAAGTACGATCATTGACATTCTCAGATTCGGCACTATCGAATACTGGAATATCTGACGGAATTCCTTCGGAATATTCAGCACTGGCCAGCCACCGGTAATTAAGTAGGCAATTCCCCTGAGAACACTGTTTGTTCCCATTGTGGCAATAAATGGCTGCAATTTCATTTTTGTGACAAGCAGACCGTTGATTGTTCCGATTAATGCCCCGAGCCCCAGGCCTATGACTACAACAGCCAGAGGCGGTACTCCCGCCACGGCAAGCCTGCCGCATGTGACAATACTGACCGCCATGGCAGAACCCACCGACAGGTCAATGCCTCCCGTGATAATAGCGCAGGTAACACCGATTGCAAGAAATCCGTTTACCGTCCCCTGCTCCACAATATCCATCAAGTTGCTGATCTCTAGATATCTTGGAGCTATGGCAGAAAATATCACAATAATAATCATAAGTGCCAGCAAAGTGGATAATTCCCGCGTATATGACTTCATGACTTTTCTCAACTTTTCCATCTCACTACTCACCTATCGCATGTCCCAGCAATACAGTTTCACTGAACTCGTCCCTGTTTACCTGAGCCGACATGCGCCCTTCCTTTAATACAATAATTCTGTCACTCATCCCAATGACCTCAGGAAGCTCCGAAGAAATCATAATAATCGATTTTCCTTCCGCCACAAATTCTTCCATCAAAGCATATATCTCAGCCTTTGCACCCACATCCACTCCCTTGGTCGGCTCATCGAAAATAAGGATATCTACACTTGTTGCCAGCCATTTTGCCAGGATTACCTTCTGCTGATTTCCGCCTGACAAATTCTGTGTCAGATGCTCCGGGTCCATAATGTTGAGCTGTACCTTATTACCATAGGTTTCAAAGCTCTTATAAATAAGTTGTTTATCTAAACCGATCCCCTTATAAAAAGAAGGAAGGGCTGCCAGCCCCATATTCATGGCATTGCTCATAACCGGGACAAAACCCTCACTCTTTCTATTTTCCGATATCAGGCCAATTCCATTTTTAAGTGCATCCTGAGGAGATTTTATATCTGTCGGTTTCCCATGTACGAAAACCTCCCCGCTTATTTTTTTATCTATTCCGAAAACAGCCCTCATGACTTCCGTGCGTTTGGCGCCCACCAGGCCTGAAACGCCAAGGATTTCGCCTTTGTGAAGTACGAAGCTGATATCACTGAAACCATTCCCACAGAGTTTCCGAACATCCAGCACAACCTCCTCCTGCACACAGGATGGTTTCAGTCGTACAGCATAGCTGGAAACATCACGCCCAACCATATTTTTAATCAATTCTTCCTTTGTGATGTCCGCAACCTTTGTTGTCATGATATAAGTCCCATCCCGCAGGATCGTTGCCCGATCGGCAATGCGGAAGATCTCATCCAGTTTATGGCTGATATACAGTATTGTAATTCCTTTTTTCTTTAAGTCTTCAATAATTGCAAACAATTTCTCTGTCTCTGCATTAGAAAGAGATGCCGTAGGCTCATCAAACGATATAATCTTTGCATTATGATAAAGCGATTTGGCTATGGCTATCATCTGGAGTTCCCCCACACTCAGCCCGCTGATGCTGTCTTTACTTTTGAACCTGCAGCCCAGCTGTTTTAGTATTTCATCTGTTTTTCTGTAAATGTCCTGATAATCCAGCATCCCGTGCTTCTGCATTTCAAACCCCAGTGCGATATTCTGTCCTACGGACAGACATTCTACCATATGTATCTCCTGATGTACCTTTGCAATTCCATACTTCAGCGCCTCGACAGGGGTCTCAAAGTTCACTTTCTCTTCCCCTATATAAACGTCTCCGTCTGTAGCAGTAAAGACACCGTGGAGAATATTCAGCAGTGTCGATTTTCCTGCTCCGTTTTCCCCGAGAAGTGCATGTACCTCCCCTTTTTTTACCGAGAATGACACTCCTTTTAAAGCATAAACCCCGGGAAACCTTTTCTGTATATTATCAAAACGAATCATCGTATCACTCACAAAACACTGCTCCTTTCTGATTCGGCCGCCTCTGGAAGATGCAGCCAAAGGCAGCCCTGCCGGGCATAACAGCACCGGCAGACAGCCAGCCCCTTTTATTCAAATACCGGATTTTCCCATCCCAGATTTTCTTCTGCTGTGTTATCTACATTCTCAGAATCCAGCATCTTACTGGGTGTAAATACAACACGCGGCACATCTTGTCCGATCATCCAGCGATAACAAACTTCAGCTGCCATATATCCCTCATAGTATGGGAAAGAATCAATTGTCGCTGCCATCTCTCCCGCACGGATGGAGTCGTATGCTTCTGACTGTCCGTCGCACCCAACTACATAGATATCCTTATTCAGCTCCAGATTTGCCTCTTTCACCGCTTCAACGACCCCAAGGGCCATGACATCATTATTGCAGAAAATTGCTTTCAGCTCTGGGTATGTCTTCAGAAAGGTAGCCGCTACATCCTTTGCCTTGGAGCGGTCCCAGTCAGCATTTTGCTTGGCAACAACCTCGACGTCCTTATTGTTCTCTTTAAACCAGCCTTCAAATCCTTCCGTTCTGTTTCTCGTCACACCTGTTTTCGCCATCCCCATGACGATTGCGACTTCTCCTTTTCCGCCTATTTTCTCGTTTACCCATTCTGCCGCGATCTGTCCCTGTTCCAGGGAATTGGGTCCCACAAACATGTCTGCGCCATTAAATTCATTATTCACTGCAAATACCGGGATATCCGCATCATGGGCCGCCTCGATCCCCGGAAGGCAGTTAGCGTCAGAAATAGGTGATAAAAGCACAGCATTCACACCCTGCCTCACTTGATCCTTCAGGATAGAGAGCTGCCCTTCTTCATCATCCTCTCCCATAGGGGATGTGGTGTCTACTGTAAGCTTCCTGCCTGCCGTTTCTGCGTCCTTTGCAAATCCTTCATACCCGTTAGCTATTTCCTGCCACACTACATTTTCAAACGCTTTTACATTTCCCGCAAAACTGAATTCTTTGTCTGATGCCGCAATATCTCCCGCTTTTTCCCTTAGCTCTTCAAAAGTAATGGCATCCTCCTCTTCGAGGGGATTAAATGTCTCATCCGTGGATGCCCATTTCGTACCTCCGGATTCTTTTGATGCGCTCTTACTGTCTCCCTCTGAATCTCCATTTGAACTTCCACATCCGGTAAAAACAGCTGACACTGTCAGCACTGCGCATAACAAAAATGCAACCTTTCTCTTCATAGCTTTTCCTCCATATACTTTTTAATTAGTTAATACTAAGTTAACTCGTTGTCTTCCAAGGGCTCTCCCCGGATTTTCCCGTGTAATCCGGCGTATTTCCTCCTCCGTAAAGCCACATTCCTTTAATCTGGGAATAAATGTCTTTAGAATATAGTCCATTCCATATCTGCCGCCGTATGATTTCAGCCGATCTGCAGTGGGATCTGTGGAAATCAATATCTGGTCTAAAAAGCCCCTGCCCACCATGTGTTTAAGCATCCGGATTTCCGTTTCGTTATCATGAAATTCAAATAGGGTTATGGTATCATATTCCATAAACACTCCGGTTGAAGCTATCTTTTCATGTATGTCCAGATCCTTTACCTGCCTGTCTGCATGGCATATAAGAATCCGTTCCGGTGCAAGTCCCAGATCATTCAAATACTGTATAGCCTCCAGAGCGCCTTTCCCATACTCTGTGTGGAGCATGAGAGAAGTTCCTGTTCTTGCTGCCGCACGACCTGCCGCCCTTAAAAGGACTCTGGTTCTTCCTCTTACCCCTTCTTGTGTCAGCATTGCCTTTACAAGACCGGCTTTAATATCTGTCTGGTAAGAAGGCCAGCCATAGCATCCGCCCAGAAACATTCCCTCTGTTAATTCCCTTACGAATATATCCTCTAGTTTTTCTTCCGGAGTATCCCATATCCAGTGGTCCTTAGTATAAAACACAGGGATATGATAGCCTGTACACGCAATGATCTGTACTCCGGAAACCTCTGAGGCTGTTTTCAGGGCAAGGGCATCCCTTCCCGTGGCAAGTGGGTTTGCATCTACTAAAGTGTTCCCTCCCGCCTCTTTATAAAGCTTTAGTTCGTTTATGGACGCAGCCAGATTGTTGATCCGCAATTCCGGATTTGTAAGCAGTGCCGGGGTCTGCGTGATGTACACATGCTCATGCGGCTGGCAGTGCCCTGCATCTCTTACATCTGACTGTCCGGTCACGGTTTCTATTACGCTCATTCTTATCCCTCCCGTGGAATTTCACTTTTGTTAGAAACACAAACTGTGACATATCTAAGCCTTACTATTTCCTTACTTTTACTTCGTTTTTATTTATAAAGACTATATCACAAATGAAAATATTTTTCAATAGTTTTATTTTATTTTGTAAATAGTTTTCAAGTTGCAATTATTTTTTTGTGCATTTTTACAAAGAATATTTCATTTATTGCTGGTATTAACTGGAATCCATTGAAAACATATTACATGTGTCAAGATATTGATTGTATATTTTTTTCATTAATAAGTGAAACACAGTTCCGTTATCTAACCTTTTCACCTGCGCCGGCCCCATCTGCCTGATATGCCCCAGCGGGTATCCGTACAAAGAAGTTTTTTTGTTTCGTCTCACATAAAAAAGGATGCTTCAGAGCAAATATATCTTCGCTCCCAAGCACCCTTTTTTAATATTTACTTAAACCCTTCTACTTCATAAAACTATCTATCGATTTATTCAATTTATGGATGGAGTCCCGTTCCTCTCCGTCAACAGCATTCCTTACGCTCTGAGTGATATAGGTTTTTAAAATTTCCTTGCCGGTATTATTCACTGCTGACTTTACTGCAGAAAGCTGAATGAGGACCTCACTGCAGTCTCTCCCCGTTTCAACCATAGTGCGTATAGACTTCATGTGGCCGATGACCTTAGATAACCGATGAACGATGGCTTTGTCATATCCTGTAATCTTATCCTCTTTTCTGTCTTCCATGTATACTCATCCTTTTTGGTGGAGGCAGCGGGGTACCATCGCCCCATGGTCCCCCGCCAGTGAATTCTATTTTCTCTCTGTTATCCTGGCTGGTTTAAGGATACTACACCGCAAGATGTTTCTCAAGCCTCCCCGGGGGTTAAAATTTATACAAATTCCCCCATACAGCAGGCATATGCCTGCCCTATGGGGGAATCTCTTCTTCATTATTCAGCTAGGCTATTTTGTCTTAGTCCATACGCCTGAACTATTCACATAATACTTGCCAATCCAGGTATTTGCAGCCATTGCTCCGTTATCTTTTAAGTAATACCATTTTCCGCTGACCTGAATCCAGCCGGTAGCCATTGAGCCGTTGCTGTTCAAGTAGTACCAGGTTTTTCCGTCCAGCAGCCAGCCCGTAACCATAGCCCCGCTGCTCTTCAGATAGTACCAGGTCTTTCCATCCAGCAGCCAGCCCGTCGCCATCGCTCCGTTAGCTTTCAGATAGTACCAGGTCTTTCCGTCCAGCAGCCAGCCCGTCGCCATTGCTCCGTTGGCCTTCAGATAGTACCAGGTATTCCCTTCTGACAGCCAGCCCGTTGCCATCACACCATTCTCTCTCAGATAATACCACTTGCTGCCGTCCAGGATCCAGCCAGTTTCCATGATGCCATCCCTGTTAAGATAATACCACTTGCCGCCGTCCAGGATCCAGCCGGTCTGCATATATCCTTCTCCATCAAAATGGTACCACTGGCCACGGATCTGTCTCCAGCAGTTCTCAGCATATGTGCCGTCACCGTTGCTGTATTTCCACTTGCCATTCTCTGCCACCCAGTGAGGCTGCAGCTTTTTCGTCACGGTAATCTTTGCACTACCCTGATTTCCCTTGCTGTCCTCTGCTGTGACAGTTGCGGTTCCCACTCTCACACCGGTAACCACACCGTTCTGATCCACTACAGCAATTCTGCTGTTTGAGGAACTCCATGTGAGTTCTCCTTCATAATTACCTGCCGCGGTCAGAGGCAGACTGCTCTCTGCGGGTATCACTGCCTCTGCGGGTGTTATCTTGATTTCTACCGGTTCTTCCACGTCACCACTTACCGTTACTGTTGTTGTAATGGTACGGTTTTCTGGTGCAAGCTCTTCCTCTGCTGTCATATAGAGTACCGGTGTCCCGTCTGCCGCAAAGTTAACTGATTTTGCTCTCGCATGACGTCCCGGATCATCTAATCCGCCGTCTCCAGGGCCTAACTTCTGCCCTTTGGTACGGGCATGATATACAATAACAGGATTTCCTGCCTGATCCACGGTAAAGGAATTGTGGCCAGGTCCTACCTGTGTATTGCCCAGTTCATCATTGCCGAACACTTCACAGTCTGAGGTTGTAAAGATTGGGTATGGATTCTTCGTCCAGCTTTCCTGATCCAGAAGATCAGAAGAAGCGTCTGCGCTCAGCATGCCTACGCAGTACTTATCATCCACGGTAGCTCCTGAGAAGCACAGATAAACCTTACCGTCATTTTGTATCACTGCCGGACCTTCGTTAATATACTGTCCGGCGTTCCATTCCCATGCAAAGTCAGGTGAGGAAAGCATAACCTTTTTGCTGGTTAGCTTGCTGGGATTGGAAGGATCTACTGTGGCAATGTAAATATTTGCAGATCCCGGTTTCTCGGACCATGCATAGTAGCTCTGTCCGTTTGTCTCAAAGTATGTCATATCAATAGACAATCCCTGATAGTCCTGATCTCCTTCTACCAGATCCACTCTCTGCGCTTCCCCCCAATTGTCAGGGTTCATCACTCCGCCTTCTGCCGTACCTTCACAGGTTATAATATGCGGCTTCAGATTCCATACATTATTCTCCACCAGGCTCGCGGTAAACAGCACACACCAGGTATCCCCAATCTTATGAATCTCCGGCGCCCAGATGTATCTTCCCTGAGGATGATCTTTTTCATCCCAGATGACGATCTCTTCCGCATCCTTTAATCCATTGATGGTCTTTGCCGTTCTCAGCACAATCCTGTCATATCCCTCCGGATCGTTTACTTTTCGGGTTGGATAAGAAGCAGTGAAATAGTAGCAGTCATTTTCTTCATCGTAAGTAACACACGGATCTGCGCGCTCCTCAATAAGAGGATTGAAATATTCCGTCTGGGCTACTTCTCCTGTCACCTGATAAGTACCCGGTTCATTCAGTTTTACACTGCCGGTATCCCATTCAACAGCCATATCCTTTGAGGATCCGTCACTGTAAGAAGCGGTTACCTTAGAGGGCAGTTCAATATCTCCGCCTTTCTCTACCGTCACCCCATCCACAGAGCTGATTCCGGTATTCTTAATTCTGCTGTATTTCTTTGTCACTGCATCGTATTCTGCCTTTGTTACCTCAAAAGCATTAGACTCCCCTTTTACTGCATTCCCCGGCAGAGTCTGAGTAATTCCAAATAAGCTGTCCGGTTTAGCCGCTTCTTTTGTCTCACCAAATACATTAAAGTCTTTGGTACCTGTCACATAGGATTTTCCATCGCTTCCATCCCAGTAGATCTTATATGTTTCTGTTGATCCATCATAGATACATACCGGATTTTTCACTTTCTTGCCGGGTGCCAGCTCTGCCTGCTTCCCATTGGTAAAGCTAATCAGATCCCCGGACTCATAGATCAGCACCGAACTGCTGTCGTTGTTGACCGATGCAATTAATCCATAGGTTCCGTCTGCCTTTCTGAACAAGCTTGGAGACCCCATCTGGGTACCGCCGTTTCCATACAAAATGGCTTTCCCGTTATTTAATGCCTCATACGTTCCATCCTTCAAAGCTGCCAGGAACAACGCGTCAGACCGCTGGGTATTTCCTGTTGTCACATAGGTGAGCAGGGAGCTGTACTTCTCTACAACTACCAGCTTGAACTCCCTCTTTGCACTTGCCTGATTCTGGGTCAGGGTTGCGGTAAGAGTAACTTCCTGGCTGCCTTTTCCTGCCTCTGGCCTGGTAACCGTCCCGTCCTTTTTAATAAGCTCGCTGCTGGAGCTCCATGTGATAGGGATGCCGTCAATGTCTGCGGGAAGTTTCACATTAGAGGTTACAAAGTACGTATTCAGATCAATTTCTTGTGCTTTTAGCATCAGATCCTTGGAAGGATCATTTTCTAATACTGTAATGACAAATTCTTTTGTTACACTCTGTTCCAGATTAGTAACCGTTGCTGTCAAAGTGATCTTGGCATCGCCTTTCCCTTTGGCAGGGCGGGTTACTGTTCCGTCCTTAGCGATCACATTTTCATCCGAAGAAGCCCATGAAATCGTGGAACCGTATGCACCCTCTGTAATAAGCGCAATGTCATCCACAACCGTGGTCTTGTCCATCTGAAGTGTCAGTGCGTCCAGTTCCGCCAGACCTTTTCCGTATTCCTTGCTTATATCATCCTGAGTCCAGACATCAGCAGAAACCTTAACGTTGCGCACCTGGCCTTTGTAAAACATGTCATTATAGGAAGAACGTCCAATATAAGCTACCAGTTCCTCCCCAAAATCACTTACATTTCTCGCTGTTTTCACAGAGCCAACTTTTTCACCGTTAAAATATGCGGTGATAAATCCAGGCTGGATTACTGTTGTATAGAGGCCCCAGGAGTCATCCGTCACAGGACCGTTTACACCATTCTTTCCATCCGTTGGAGAGAATCCATACTCTGTCATATATGGCTGGCCGGCATTCACACTGTTGGTTACTACGGATTTCATTCTTCCGCTTGGATTGCAGGGGTTCAGCAGCCAATACTGGAGAGGAAGGCTCTCTGTTGTTCCGAAGAACATAGCAGCATAATTTCCCTTTCCGGTCTGATTTTTCAGCCATACTGAAATTGTCAGAGTATCCTGGTTGTCGAACATACCGGTAGGAAGCTGTACATATCCGGCACTGCTTCCTGCTGCCCCTCCGGGAAGTGTCATCGTTCCATTTTCAACCGCGGCCCCTTTTCCTTTAATCTCTCCGTCATTTCCTTTTCCGGACATATCCTTGACGATATTGCCTTCCACGCTTGAAAAATCATAGTTCAGAATCAATTCCTTTTCGTCAACGACAGGCTCGCCTTCCACAACTACCTCTACAGAAACTTCTTTGTTCTCCGGAAGCACGGCCTCATCTGCGGTCATATCCAGCACAGGCGTTCCGTCTACAGACCAGTAAACTTCACGGATGCCCGCATGGCGTTTTCCTCCGCTGTTCTGGGGAAGTGCATGGTATACATTTACATAATTGCCGTCCTCATTCACGTAATAAGAGTTGTGCCCGGGACCATATTCTCCGGGTACGGATTCCGACAGAAGAAGAGGATAATTGCTCTTCTGCCAGCTGTCCGGATTCAGCATATCATCGGCATTGGTACAGGCAAGCATACCGACACAGTAGGAAGGATTTACTCCCGCTCCTGAAAAGGTGATAAAAAGCTGTCCGTCTTTATTTCGTATCGCAAACGGTCCTTCATCCACCGGTGTGGTATTTCTGTCCCATCCATAATCCGGAGCGCATAGCCTTACCGGATCGCTGGTGAGCTGGTATGGTTTTTCCGGATCGATCGTAGCAATCATAATATTAGAGGACCATGTAGGATTAATCCGGCGCTCTGCCCATACTACATAGGAAACACCGTTCTCCTCTATGTAAGTCATATCCAGTGTAATTCCCTCACTGTACAGGGCACTTCCATCCTTTCTGACTACCCGTACCGGAGCCTCCCAGTTGTCCGCATTGGTGGGATCTGCATCCGGTGTTTTTAATTTCATCAGTCTGCACTGCACCGCATTCCAGGCTCCATTGGTAGATGCAGCAAAGAATATATACAGTTCCCCATTTACCACATGCAGTTCCGGCGCCCACAGGCACCCGGACATATCACCGCCGCCGGTTTTGTTCAGGATTAAATGATCCTGAGCATTCTTCAGCTCACTGACTGTTTTTCCGCTGCGGATATACAGTTTGCCCTGCCCATTTTCATCTGTGGCAATGAAATAATACTTACCATTGTAATGTAAAATATTAGGATCTGCCCGATCCTGAATTACCGGAAAGTCAATATCGGACTGGCGAATGGTGCCCTTAACCGTATAAGTACCCGGCTGATTCCAGTTCACATCTGTTGTATCCCAATCAACAGAACGCTGGAAGGTCTGTCCGTCACTGTAGGTAAGGCTGGCCTTAATACCAGATAGGTCAGCTGCTTCCCCGGTGCTGGTGGTAATCTGTTCCTGATTCAGGGAGACACCAGTATTAACAATTTCTCCAAGACGGTTCTGCAGACGCTCTGCCTCTGCCTTTGTGACAGGAATCACATTCCCGGATTCTGCATTAGGAATGCCAAGGTCTGCACTTGCTTTATCCGCCGCAATGCTCTCCTTCGGTGTGTCATCGCAGGATAAACTGTTCAGATCCCCTATGGTATTGCTGTATGTATTACCATCTTCCCCCTTCCAGGTAATGCGGTATTGATCCTTTGCGCCGTCGTATTCACAGGCTGGTGCTTTGATGAGCCCTTCTGTTTTCAGATCAATCATACCAATTTCCCGGTAATCAATTAAGTCCTCTGATGTGCAGAACAATAATTTTCCTGCATCCTCCGCATCTGTGCCTGAGGTCTGTGCTCTCACAGCCACAATGCCAAAGGTGCCGTCCGGCATACGGAAGATATAAGGTTCTGAGAGAATCTTGGATTCATCCCCCTCTGCATCTACATTGTATGTTTTGGCAAAAAGCAGCCCCATGTTGTTGTGCAGTGCTTCGTAGGCCGAACCATCCGCGCTCAGAGCAAGATGCATGCTTTTTCCGATTTCTTTGTTGCTCGTACTTCTTGTGTAGCCTGCCGCCAGAGAAGCCCCTGTTTCCGCCACCTGTACCTGAAACTGTTTGGACTGTATGCCCTCTGCTCCCAGGTCGATCTGGGCAGTGAGCGTTACTTTTTCAAAGCCGGATTCCGGCCCGTGGAGAACTCCGTCATCACCAAGAATGGCCTGATTGTCACTGGTCCAGGTAATAGCTCTTCCCTCAATGGACTCCGGAAGAACAGTGTGTTCGGAAATGGTATAGGGCAGACTCAGCTTGCCCAGTATATATCCGGACACTTCGCTCTGGGGAAGGGTGTGTACCGGAAACTCCCTTTGGACTGACCGCCCGCCGATTGACAGGGTTGCTGTCAGTATGGCGTCTTTTGCCTCATCTCCCAGAAATACTTCACCGGTCGTACTGATCACGGTAGGGTCAGATGTCTCCCAAGTAATTGCTGTTCCATTGGCGCCCTCAGACGGCAGTTCCAGATTATGAGTCACTGCGCTGAGTTCTCCCAGATCCAGCTGGCCTTTGGCATCCTCCAGCAGGCTGTCAATAATGGGCTCTGTAACTGTTTCTGTGTCTTGATAGACATCCGCCACGCCCTGAGCATCCAAGGCTTCCCCGTAGACACGGAAATCCTGGAAGGTTCCGGAATAGTCCGGGTCATTCAGATAGTTTGAACACCCGATGTATGCTTCCAGCACATCCCCGAATTCAGCGACTGTCTTCGTCTTCTCTGCAGTTCCTATCAGTCTGCCGTTCACATATCCTTCCACTGAGTCAGGCGTCAGTACTGTGGTGTAGTGCACCCACTTATTCTTATAGACCGAAGTATCATGTGCCGCTACTCCCGCTTCTGTCTCCCATGGCTTTGTCTCATTGTCGGAATCTGTAAACACAGATTTAAAGAGATTGTTTGGGTTTGTTGGGTTGAACAGCCAATAATTGGTGGGAACGCTGTTGGCGTTTGCCGGTGTCCCGAAAAATAGCGCTGCATAATTCCCCTTATCTGTATTACTCTTCAGCCATACAGATATCGTCAGATTATCCTCTCCCTGAAAGATCTCTCCCGGCAGCTTTACATAGTCGCGCCGTTTACCTCCCCCCGGAAGATACAGGCCGTCTTCCCCCACAGTGGCCCCGCCCACAAGTTCTCCGTTAAAATCGTTTCCGCTGTAATCACCGACATCCTCTGTGAGGGGATACCAGGCCAGTGGTGTTGGTTTTGCACCGCCTTCCAGCTCATTCGGTGCAGCTCCTGCAGGAATGCAGCAGCCCACAGTCATAATCACCGAAAGCATCCAGGCGATCGCTCGTTTTGCCTTCTTCATGTTTTCCTCCTTTTTCCTCTTTGCTGAGACACTCCCTGCTTTCTTCTGTCTGCAGCAAAGGCTATTTATCTGTAAACTGGCAGCAGCCAGCGGACAGATCGCAGTCCATTTTGTACTATTTTATATTTTATCAGTTCATTTTCAGATTTTCGTCGGACTACGATTGGAAAAAGGTTGGATTCTTTACTGAAATTTAAGAAATAAATGCATCCCTATATTTGGAAGTTTTACGTTCTGCGCCTAGTCATCAATACCAAAGAGATATTCCAGCTGTTCTTCACTCCCATCCAGCTGATCCTCAAGGGAATCTATCTCCCGGTCTTTTGCCCGGTATTCCTCACGTGTCATGGCTCCCTGTTCGTACTGAGCCTCAACAGTATCATCCCAGTCATCCAGATTGCGATCTAAGGCGTCAATCTCCTTTTTCAGTTCCCGGTATTGGGCGAGCTGCTCTTCCTTTGTTCCGGCAGGCTTTGCAGCCTTCACTTTTTCTGCCGCAGCGCTGACCGACTGCGTCAGTTCTTCCAGGGAGGGCAGTTCCGGCGTTACCTGGGGCTCCGCACCGGATTGCGTTTCTGATGTGCTCTCCCCCGGCTTATCTGCCGATTCTGTTCCGGTATTTTCTGTCTCCGTATTCTTCTTTTCAAGGTCTGTAACCTTTTGTTCCAGCTGTTCCACCTGGTTTTCCAGCTCTTTTTCACGGCCGTCATCCCCGCAGCCGCTGAAAAGAGTCACAGATACCAAGAGAGCAGCGGCGGCAAATGTGCCAATTTTTTTCGCTTTCATATTAGCATCCTCCTTTTATGGATAGTATTTAGTATTTATATTTTCATCATACAGGGAAAAGATTAAAACAGTATTAAAACGCAAATTTTAATCAGAATTTCATTTTTATGCAATACAATTAAGGAAATCAGACAGGTTGTGGTATATAATAAACATTAACAGGAAAAGGAGGAAGATATGAGAGTATTAGTCGTAGAGGATGAAGTCAATCTGCTTACTATTATAAAAAAGAGACTGCAGAGGGAATACTACAGCGTAGATGCCTGTGCAGACGGGAAGGAGGCTCTGGATTTCGCAGAAGTGACAGCCTATGACGCAGTCATACTGGACATTATGCTGCCGGGTATATCCGGACTGGAGGTACTCCGGAAACTGCGGGCGGAGGGTAACCCTGTGCCAGTACTTCTGCTGACCGCAAAGGACAGCATAGAAGACAGGGTCAGAGGACTGGATCTGGGGGCAGATGACTATCTGGTGAAGCCATTTGCCTTTGAAGAGCTTCTTGCCAGAATCCGTGTCATGATACGACGGGGCGTGCCCTGTGAATCCTCCGGAGAAGTAAATGTACTGGAAGCCGCGGATCTGAAGGTAGACACAAAGAGCCACCAGGTATGGCGGGGAGGACAGCAAATCGAGCTGTCTTCCAGAGAGTATGCCGTACTGGAATATTTAATGAGAAATCAAGGAATCGTTCTCTCAAGGCGCGCCATAGAAGAGCATGTATGGAGCTATGACTACATGGGCGGCTCCAATATGATTGACGTCTACATCCGTTACCTCAGGAAAAAACTGGATGACGGATTTGAAGAGAAGCTGATTCATACGGTTCGGGGAAGCGGTTATGTGCTGAGGAGAGACTCATGAAAAAAATGTCAGTTAAGATGCAGATAACACTGTGGTATGCCTGCTTCGTGATAGCCATTTCCCTGTTTGTTCTGGGGATTGTGGCCTCCTTGTCGGAAAGCCTGCTGCTCTCCGGCACAGAGAAAGACTTAATTGAACATGTGCGCGAATTCGCAGATGATATAGATGTGGATGATGAAGAAGAGGAAACCAGTGATTTTTATGATGGCGGATTCTTTTTCAGCATATATGATACTCAGGGACGGCTGACCGGAGGGAGTGTCCCTGCTGATTTTCCCCTGGATACTACCTTAAAAAATCTTAAGGTACAGAGTATTAAGGGGGAAGGCCATCGCTGGCTGACATACGATATGGCTATGACTCATGAGACACAAGTCGTCTGTTGGGTAAG
>OLQH01000857.1_pt1 | contig 29325 bp, 26 predicted proteins | sample 1672671 | NCBI WGS metagenome assembly OLQH01 (sample SAMEA3136712, study PRJEB25190) | human gut metagenome
CCTCGAAAGTAGCGGGTGCTTTTCTGGTTCTCTTTTGGCACGCAAAAGAGAACTTAACCTCGCGTAACCGCGCTCTGACCCCGCGCCACCGGCGCGAGAACCCACACAAAAGAGGAACGATAACTATGCAGAACATCGACCTGATCTGCGTCGGCAAGCTCAACGCGAAATACTTCGCCGAGGGCGTGGCCGAATACCAGAAGCGTCTGGCGGCGTTTGCGTCTTTCCGCATCGTCGAGCTGCCGGAAGAAAAAATCGAAGAGAAGAACGCCTCCGATGCCGTGGTGAAAAAGGCGCTGGACAAAGAGGGCAGAGCCATCCTCGGCAGCGTCCGCAGGGGCGCGGCCATCGTCGCCCTGTGCATCGAGGGAAAACAGATCTCCTCCGAGGAGCTGGCCCAGTTCCTCGCCGACCGCGCAAACAGCGGCGCGGGAGACGTGGCCTTCGTCATCGGCTCGTCCCACGGCCTCTCGGACGAGGTCAAGCGCGCGGCGGCGCTCCGGTTCAGCATGGGCCGCATCACGATGCCCCACCAGCTGGCCCGCCTTGTCCTCACCGAACAGATCTACCGCGCCTGCACCATCAACGCGGGGATGAAGTATCATAAATAAAAGGTCGGAGAGGGTGCTTGTAAACTTTCTGTGCAGTGCTTGACTTTTGGGGAGAATGGCATATAATAAAAGTGATAAAGGTAGAAGCAAATGAGTCCATTGGCTCACCCAAAAGGAAAGACCCCCTCCCGGAGCTCCAATCTCCGAAAGGGGGTCCTTTTTAGTGCTTACGGCCCGTCAGCCATCCGTCAAGCCACTTGCAAATGTAGTAAGACGCTACATTCGCTGCGACGGACAGGATAAAGGTAGAAATAGACTCCATTGGGCTTCACCTCCCTTCCCATAAAATGGGCGGGCAAGGCCGCAAACCCATTATACCACACGTTTCGCCAAAAAGATACAGGAGATGCCAAGAGAAGAGTGACTGTAAACTTTCTGTGCAGTGCTTGACTTTTTTGGAAAAAGCGCATATAATAAAGACAATAAAAGTGGTAATCAAGCTAGTCATTTGACTCGCCAAGAAGAAAACCCCCTCACGGAGCTGCTATCTCCGAAAGGGGGTCTTCTTTTTAGTGCTTACGGCCCGTGAACCATCCGTCAAGCCACTTGCAGATGTAGTAAGATGCTACATTTGCTGCGACGGACAGCATAAAAGTGGTAATACTAGGCATTTTTCTCACCTCCCCTCCCGAATAAATGGGCGGGCAAGGCCGCAAAACCATTATAACATATAATTCGCCAAAAAGATACAGGAGAGGGAAAGAGAAGAGTGACTGTAAACTTTCCGCACAGTGCTTGACTTTTGCGGAGAATCGCATATAATAAAGACAGAAATGTGAGAACCCAGCGCTTTCATCTCCAGCAATGAGAAATCCCCCAAGGAGTTGCGACCTCCCCGGGGGATTTCTTTTTAATTAGGCTTTGCGGTTCTCTTCGCACCTGTCAAGCCACTTGCAGATAAAGTGCGACACTACATCTGCTCCGACAGATACCAAAAATGTGAGAAAATAGGCCAACGCGTCCACCTCCTCTCCCGTGAGATACGCGGGGTGAACCGCAAAACCATTATAACATATAATTCGCCAAAAAGATACAGGGCCTGCCAAGAGAAGAGTGACTGTAAACTTTCCGCACAGTACTTGACTTTTGCGGGGAATGGCATATAATAAAGATGGTAAATGTGGAAGCAAATGAGTCCATTGGCTCACCTAAAAGGAAAGACCCCCTCCCGGAGCTGCAATCTCCGAAAGGGGGTTTTTTTGCGCCTTTCGGTGAGCCAAAGCCTCTCCCTTTGGGAGAGGTGGCACCGAAGGTGACGGAGAGGGCAAGCCCGGCAGGAAAGAGCCGCTGCGCAGCGATAGGCAGGCTCTTTGTCAGAGCGATACTATCGCTGTGCCAGAGCTGTTTGTCAGCGGCCTTGCCCTCTCAGTCTCGTCGCAAGCTCCTCGCCAGCTCCCCCAAAGGGGGAGCCATTGGCATGTCGGTTAGGCTTCCCTTCGTACAACCTCTCAGTCTCGCTTCGCTCGACAGCTCCCCTAGTAGGGGAGCCTCTGGCGAAGAGGAGAAGTTTTCCGCTATGCCAAGGCCTCCCCTCGGTAGGGGAGGTGGCAGCGCGTCAGCGCTGACGGAGAGGTTGAGCTCCTCTCCCAAAGGGAGAGCCTTTGCCTGAGAGCCCTCCGTGAATTTGTGGAAAATGCACGACAGAAAAGAGAAGAATTTGTAAAGGTGATAAAAATGCGAAGAAGATATTGACAAAAATAATGGGTGGGGTATAATGATAACACAGGCCGACAGCCGGAAATGGATGGCCCGCCTGTATAATTCATTTTTATTTATGGAGGCAAAAATCATGAAAATGGCAAAGAAACTTCTGGCCCTCGTCCTGACCGGCGTTATGGCAGTGTCCATGCTGACTGGCTGCGCTCTGTCCGACCGCGCTGCTGCTAATGCTCTGGAGAAGGCTCTGAACAGCACCAACACTCAGCCGACTCAGAAGGTTGTCTACAACTATGACAACGATCTGGACAAGAAGGCAGAGAAGGCTTTTAATTCTCTGGGTAATGATGATGCTGCTCGTAAGAACCAGCTGGCCACTGCAGCCAACAAGACTGCCCTGACCTACATCAAGGTTGGCCAGAAGGATTACGCTTACATTGTTATCAAAGCTCCTGAGACCTCTGATGATTCTCACGCTGAGAACTGGACTGTTTCCAAGCTGCACGGCACCAATGGCGTTATTTATGATACTGCTCTGAAGACTGTCACCGACAATGACTCTACTTACACCGTGAAGAACGCTGAGAAGAACACCAGCGCTACCAAGGCAAAGGTCAACTTCGGCGTGAAGCTGGTTAATGACGGCAAAGATAGCAAGAGCTACTACGCTGTTGTTGTTGTTGAGCTGACCAAGAACGCCTAATCACCCCATCAGCTCAAATCATTACAGACCCGGTCTGTGATACACATTGAGAAATGACTCCAAGGCCCGGAGCGGGAACGCTCCGGGCCTTGGTTTTTTTGGAGTTGGGGCAGGGCGGAGCGAGGGGGCGGGCCTTTACAATCCCCGCAAAACATGATAAAGTAAAGGTACTCTGCTTTCAACAGGAAAAGCAGGCCCGGCTGCGGGGAAAGCCGCCGGGACAACGACGCAACACGACACGGCAAACCAGCCGCGGACGGAAAGGATGTACTTACAATGGAACAGAGCGAAAAGACCCTTGATATGATCGTCAATCTCTGCAAGAACCGGGGCTATGTCTTCCCCGGCTCTGAAATTTACGGCGGTCTGGCCAACAGCTGGGACTACGGCCCTCTGGGCGTCGAGTTCAAGAACAACGTCAAAAAGGCATGGCTGAAAAAGTTCGTGCAGGAGAGCCCCTACAACGTGGGCCTCGATGCCGCCATCCTCATGAACCCCCAGACCTGGGTGACCACCGGCCATGTTGCCGGCTTCTCGGACCCGTTGCTGGACTGCCGCGCCTGCAAGGCCCGCCACCGCGCCGACAAGCTCATCGGCGACGAGCACCCCGAGGTGAACGTGGACGCCATGAGCTTTGACGAGATGGACGCTTTCATCGCCGAACACGAGGACGTGGTCTGCCCCGTCTGCGGCAAGCACGACTTCACCCCCATCCGTAAGTTCAACCTGATGTTCAAGACCGCCATCGGCGTCACCGAGGACAGCTCTTCCACCTGCTACCTCCGCCCCGAGACGGCGCAGGGCATCTTCGTCAACTTTGCCAACATCCAGCGCACCACCCGCCGCAAGCTGCCCTTCGGCGTCTGTCAGGTGGGCAAGGCCTTCCGCAATGAGATCACCCCGGGCAACTTCACCTTCCGCACCCGCGAGTTCGAGCAGATGGAGTGCGAGTTCTTCTGCAAGCCCGGCACCGACCTCGAATGGTTCTCCTACTGGAAGGACTACTGCGAGAACTGGCTGCTGAGCCTCGGCATCAAAAAGGAGCATCTGCGCCTGCGCGACCACGAGCCTGCCGAGCTGGCCTTCTACAGCCGCGCCACCACCGACATCGAGTACGCCTTCCCCTTCACCGACTGGGGCGAGCTGTGGGGCATCGCCGACCGCACCAACTACGACCTGAGCCGCCATCAGGAGGCCTCCGGCAAGAGCCTCGAGTATTTCGACAGCGAGACCAACGAGCACTACATCCCCTACGTCATCGAGCCCTCTCTGGGCTGCGACCGGGTGGCGCTGGCCTTCCTGTGCGAGGCCTACGACGAGGAGCATCTGACCGACAGCAAGGGCAAGGAGGACGTCCGCACCGTCCTGCATCTGCACCCGGCTCTGGCTCCCTACAAGTGCGCTGTCCTGCCCCTGAGCAAGAAGCTGGGCGACAAGGCCATGGAGATCCGCAACGAGCTGAGCAAGTACTTCATGGTGGACTACGACGATACCGGCTCCATCGGCAAGCGCTACCGCCGTGAGGACGAGATCGGCACTCCCTACTGCATCACCGTGGACTTCGACACCGTGGGCGACGAGGCCAAGGGCATCGCAGCCGACAACTGCGTCACCGTCCGCGACCGCGACACCATGGAGCAGGTGCGTATGCCCATCTCCGAGCTGAAGAGCTACATCGAGAGCAAGATCGAGTTCTGATAAAATCTCGCTTTTGTGAGTGAAAAAACAGCCCCGCCGTTGCAATTTCGGCGGGGCTGTGATATAATACAAATAAAGAAAGCGCTGTCCGGCAAACGGTCAGCACCTTTCCGGCAAGTCAATTACAAGAAATGATCGCTCGAGTGGAGCCGGGAAGTCATTTTTTGTTATTGAAGATCTTGTACGCTATATCGAACGCGCCAAAACCTACTGTTGCGAGCAACGTAAGCAAAGCCAGAGTCTCTAAAAGCGTCATAGAACATCACCCCAGCTCACAGTTGCGAGCAATACTACAGCCCCGCCGTTGCAATTTCGGCGGGGCTGTGGTATAATACAACTAAAGAAAGTGCTGTCTGGCAAACGGTCAGTACCTTTCCAGCAGATTAGTCACAAAAAATGACCGCTCAGGCTTGAGACACTGAGGGCGGTCATTTTTTGTTATGAAAGATCTTGTACGCAATGTCAAACGCGCCAAAACCTACCGTTGCAAGCAACGTAAGTAAAGCTAAAGTTTCCAAAAGCGTCATAGAACATCACCCCTTTCGCTGTGGAGCGTCGGGGGCATAACAAAAATGCTCGCCTTCCCGACGTAAGGCCGGAAAGGTGTAGACCGCCTGCCGTTATGTAGACAGCACTCTCATACACTAGTATAACAGATGTTTCCCGATTTTTCAACCGGCAGAAGCATCTGTTTTGTTTTTATCGGGTGGACAATTCCGGCCGGAGCGGTTATACTGTCAGATAGAAAATGCACCGCCGTGGTCTGCACGGCAGAAAGGATATTCCGTGGAAAACTTTACTCTTCTTCTGAAAAAATACGCCGATTTCATCGTCCGTGTGGGCGTCAACCCCCAGCCGGGCCAGACCCTCATCATCAACTGCTGCCTCGAGGCCGCCCCGCTGGCCCGTCTGTGCGTGCGCAGTGCCTACGAGGCCGGCGCCCGGGACGTGCTGGTGAACTGGAGCGACAACGAGGTCTCCCGCAGCCGGATGGAGCTGGGCAGCGAGGAAGCCCTGACCGACTTCAAGTCTTATCAGCTCCGCCGCTATCTGGACTACGCCGAGAGCGAGGGCGGCGTCTGCGTCCTCCACATCCTTGCCGACGACCCCGAGGTCTACGCCGGTCTGGACGGCGCGAAGATCAGCCGTGTGAACGCTGCGCAGCGCAAGTTCATGGCTCCGTGGCGGGAGTACACCATGAACGACCGCGTCCAGTGGTCCATCGCCGCCATGCCCAGCGCCCCGTGGGCGAAGAAGATCTTCCCGGAGCTGGACGAGGCTGCGGCCATCGAGAAGCTCTGGCAGCTCATCTTCGACGTCTGCCGGGTGACGGACGGCGACCCCGTCAACGAGTGGAAGGCCCACCTCGACCGTCTCACCGGCCTGAAGGACAAGATGAACGCCCTCGACCTCGAGAGCGTCCACTTCGAGAGCGGCAACGGCACCGACCTGACCGTCGGCATCGCCGACAAGGCCGTCTGGGAGAGTGCCGCCAGCGTCAGCGAAAAGGGCGTGGTCTTCCTACCCAACATCCCCACCGAAGAGGTCTTTACCGCCCCCCACAAGGACAGGGTGAACGGCATCGTCTACGGCACCAAGCCCTACGTCTTCAACGGCCAGCTCATCAAGGGCTTCCATGTCACCTTCAAGGATGGCCGGGTCGTGGAGCACGGTGCAGACGAGGGCGCGGAGCTTCTGGGCCAGCTTCTGGACACCGACGAGGGCGCACGGAGCATCGGCGAAGTGGCGCTGGTTCCGGCGTCCAGCCCCATCAACCGCAGCGGCGCGCTGTTCTATAGCACCCTCTTCGACGAGAACGCCGCCTGCCACATCGCCTTTGGTGCCAGCTATCCCGGTACCACCGAGAGCGGCACCCGCCTGACCAAGGACGAGCTGCTGGCCCGGGGCATGAACCAGTCCGCCATCCACGAGGACGTCATGGTGGGCGCCGAGGACAGCCATATCACCGGCAAGTGCCGCGACGGCCGCACCGTGGAGCTGTTCCGCGATGGCGTCTGGGTGCTGTGAGAAGAGGATTTTTCACGAAAAAGCTTGCATAATCCGCAAGAGTATGCTATATTCTAGTAGTACGCTATAGTTTTATTGGAAAGTGGGCCGCAAGGTCCGCTTTTCTTGTTTGTTTGGAGGTTTTTTATGGCGAAGCAGTCTGGCGGCAACACCGCCCAGAGAGTCGAAGCGCTTGTCCGCCCCGTTGTGGAGGGCATTGGCCTGCGCCTGTGGGATGTGGTCTTTGAGAAGGAAGGGCCGGACTGGTATCTCCGTGTGCTCATCGACAGGGACGGCACTATGGACACCGACACCTGTGCCGAAGTGTCCCACGCGCTGGACCCCATCCTCGATGAGGCGGACCCCATCGACCAGAGCTATTATCTCGAGGTGGGCAGCCCCGGCCTTGGCCGCAGGCTGACCCGCCCGGAGCACTACGAGGCACTCAAGGGCGAGAAGATCGGCGTCAAGCTCATCCGCCCCACCGCCGACGGCGTGCGCGAGTTTGCCGGCATCCTGAAAGGCCGCGAGGGCAGCACCGTCACGGTGGAGACGGAGAACGGCCCGGTGAGCTTTGAGGTGAACGCCGCATCCGGCGTCCATCTCTGTGACGACGAACATCTGTTTGATTAAGAACAGCCCTCTCAGGCGCGTTCCGCGCCAGCTCTCCCGGAGGGAGAGCCAAAGATGAATCGAGAAAAGATACCATTATAAACTAGGAGGAACCCGAAAAATGGCAGCAGCGAACAACGAATTTTTTGAAGCTCTCTCCATGCTGGAGCACGAGCGCGGCATCACCGCGGAGTACCTGATCGAAAAGATCAAGGCTGCGATCGTCATCGCCGTGAAGAAGAACTACGAGGTCGAGGACGACCACGTCATGGTCGAGATCGACCCCAACACCGGCAAGTTCAACGTCGCCCTCATCCAGGACGTCGTGGCCGATGAGGACTGGTACGACGAGCACAGCGAGATCGGCATCACCGAGGCTCAGCACATCCGCAAGAGCTATCAGGTGGGCGACCGCGTCGTGACCCCCCTCAAGACCAAGGACTTTGGCCGCATCGCCGCCCAGACCGCAAAGCACGTCATCCGTCAGGGCATCCGTGAGGCCGAGCGCAGCCAGCAGCTGAGCGAGATCCAGTCCCGCGCCCACGACATCGTGCAGGCTACCGTCACCCGCGTTGACCCCGAGAAGGGCATCGTTGCCCTCGACCTGGGCAAGGGCGGCGAGGCCATCCTGCCCCGCAACGAGCAGGTCCCCGGCGAGGTCTACACCGAGGGCCAGATGCTGCAGGTCTACATCGTGGATGTCGTGGCAAGCGAGCGCGGCCCCCGCGTCATGATCAGCCGCACCCACCCCGGCCTCGTCAAGCGCCTGTTCGAGCTGGAAGTGCCTGAGATCTACGACGGCACCGTCGAGGTCAAGGCCATCAGCCGCGAGGCCGGCGCCCGCACCAAGATGGCTGTCTGGTCCAAGGACGCCAACGTCAACCCCGTCTCTGCCTGCATCGGCCCCCACGGCGACCGTGTGGCCGCTGTCGTCGAGAAGCTGGGCGGCGAGAAGATCGACATCGTGAAGTGGAGCGAGGACATCTCCGAGTTCATCTCCGCAGCTCTCAGCCCCGCAAAGGTGGTCAAGGTCGAGCTGCTGCCCGGCGAGACCCGCTCCTGCCGCGTGACCGTGCCGGACCAGCAGCTGAGCCTTGCCATCGGCAACAAGGGCCAGAACGCCCGTCTGTGCGCCCGCCTGACCGGCTACAATATCGACATCCGCCCCGAGAGCGGCTACTACGGCGAGGAAGAGCCGAAGGCTGCCGAGGCTGAGAAGACCGAAGACACCGCCGCAGAATAAGCGCGGAACACCTGCCGAAGGAGGGAAAACCGGATGGCACAAAAGAAGATCCCTGCCCGCCAGTGCATCGGCTGCCTGACCAGCCGCCCCAAGAAGGAACTGGTGCGTGTGGTGCGCGCACCCAGCGGAGAGATCAGCATCGACCCCGTGGGCAAGAAGCCCGGCCGCGGTGCTTACCTCTGCCCGGATGCCGCCTGCCTTGCAAAGGCAAAAAAGAAGAAGGCGCTGGAGCGCTGCTTTGAGCAGCCGGTCCCCGCCGAGGTATACGATGCACTGGCCCAGCAGCTGGCCAGTGTGGAAGCAGAAAAGGAGGCCGACCGCGATGGCAAAGAAGCATAACGCCCCCGCAAAACCGGCCCTTGAGCCGAATGAGGCCCTGTTCCAGGCCGTGAGCCTCTGCCGCAAGGCGGGCGCTCTGACCATGGGCTTTGACGCGGTGGAAGACGCCGTCGTCAAGGGCAAGGCATGGCTCGTGATGACTGCGTCCGACGCCAGCCCCAAGACCGTGCAGCGGCTCAACTACGCTGTGGGCGATATGGTGGACGTCATCCCCATGCCGCTGACACAGGATAAGCTGGCTGACATCAGCCGCAAACCGGTGGCCATTTATGCCGTCACCGACCGCAACCTCGCCAAGCTCTGCTTTGACCGGCTGACGGCGTGCGGAGCGATTCAAACTGAGGAGGATATGAGCGAATGATCGTAAAATATAAAGTGAGCGATTTTGCAAAGGACCTGAGCATCTCTGCCAAGAAGGTCCTCGACGAGCTGAACGCCATGGGCAGCACCGGCAAGAAGAACAGCTCCACTCTGGAGGAGAACGAGCTGAACTACCTGCTGGAGAAGTTCAGCAAGGACAACAGCGTCAAGAGCCTGGACGAGTTTTTGAACAGCGCCAAGGCCCCCAAGGCTGAGCCGAAGCCCGCCGAGAAGAAGGCAGAGCCCAAGGCCGAAAAGAAGCCCGAGGCTCCCAAGGCTCCCAAGGCTGAGCCCGCAATGGCCGAGGCAAAGCCCGCTGCCAAGCAAAACAACAAGAAGAACGAGCAGCACAAGAAGCGCGAGGAGAAGACCGTCTCCCTGAGCGAGCTGGCCCGTGAGACCGGCGCAAAGGCTACGGCTGCTACTGCTCAGTCCGTCTCTGTCCGCCGCGAGGACAATCAGGTCACCGTCGATACCCGCACCGTCGATATGAACGTGGACCGCTTCGACGCCCGTTACGACGATCTGGCTTCCACCAAGAACACCGAGAACCGCCGCAAGCCCACCCCGCAGGGCAACAAGCAGAAGTTCACCCAGCGCGGCCAGCGCCAGCGCCAGCAGTTCCAGAAGGGCAAGCGTGAGACCGAGTTCGAGCGTCTGCAGCGCATCCAGCTGGAAAAGGCCCGCAATGCGCAGCTGAAGGTCCTCATCCCCGATGAGATCACCGTCGGTGAGCTGGCTGCCCGCCTGAAGCAGCAGGCCGGCAAGGTCATCGCCAAGTTCATGCAGATGGGTGAGATGCATGCCATCAACGACGTCATCGATTTCGATACCGCCGCTCTGGTGGCCGAGGAGTTCCACGCCAAGGTCGAGAAGGAAGTCCACGTCACCATCGAGGAGCGCCTGTTCACCCAGGAGGAGGATTCTCAGGACGATCTCGTCACCCGTCCCCCGGTCGTCTGCGTCATGGGCCACGTTGACCACGGCAAGACCAGTATCCTGGACGCTATCCGCAAGACCAACGTCACCGCAGGCGAGGCCGGCGGCATCACTCAGGCCATCGGTGCCTATCAGGTCAAGGTCAACGACAGCCTCATCACCTTCCTGGATACCCCGGGCCACGAGGCGTTCACCTCCATGCGCGCCCGCGGTGCCAACATGACCGATATTGCAGTTCTGGTCGTCGCCGCCGATGACGGCATCATGCCCCAGACGGTCGAGTCCATCAACCACGCCAAGGCCGCCAACGTCAAGCTCATCGTGGCCATGAACAAGATGGATAAGCCCACCGCCAACCCCGAGCGCGTGATGGAGGGCCTGACCAAGTACGGCATCATCACCGAGGACTGGGGCGGCGACGTCGCCTGCATCCCCGTCTCTGCGCTGACCGGCATGGGCATCAACGACCTGCTGGAGCGCATCGCTCTGGAAGCTGAGGTCATGGAGCTGAAGGCTAACCCCAACCGCCGTGCCAAGGGCGCTGTCGTCGAGGCTCGTCTGGACAAGGGCCAGGGCCCCATCGCCACCATTCTGGTGCAGAACGGCACCCTCCACTCCGGCGACGTCATCATCGCCGGTACCGCCGTGGGCCGTGTGCGTACCATGCGCAGCGACAAGGGCATTCTGCTGAACGACGCCGGCCCCTCCACCCCTGTGGAGATCACCGGTCTGACCGCTGTGCCTGAGGCCGGCGACCTGTTCGAGGCCGTCGAGGACGAGCGTCTGGCCCGTGAGCTGGCCGAGCAGCGCATCGCTGCCGCCAAGGAGAAGCAGTTCTCCGCCTTCCAGAAGGTCACTCTGGATAACCTGTTCAGCCAGATGGCTCAGAACGATATGAAGGAGCTGGCCATCGTCGTCAAGGCTGACGTCCAGGGTTCCGCCGAGGCTGTCAAGCAGAGCCTCGAGAAGATCTCCAATGACGAGGTCCGCGTCCGCGTCATCCACGCCGGTGTCGGTGCCATCAGCAAGTCCGACGTTGACCTGGCCGACGCATCCAACGCCATCATCATCGGCTTCAACGTCCGCCCCGACAACGTGGCGAAGGAAGAGGCCGCTGCCACCAAGGTCGAGATGCGTATGTACCGCGTCATCTACGACGCCATCAACGACGTCACCGACGCTATGAAGGGTATGCTGGCTCCCAAGTTCCGCGAGGTGTCTCTGGGCGAGCTGCAGGTCCGTCAGGTCTACAAGATCTCCAACGTCGGCACCGTCGCAGGCTGCCGTGTCACCAGCGGCAAGATCACCCGCGACAGCAAGGTGCGTGTCGTCCGTGACGGCATCGTCATCACGGAGGACGAGATCGCATCTCTGAAGCGCTTCAAGGACGACGCCAAGGAAGTGGCCGAGGGCTACGAGTGCGGCGTCACTCTGGCAAAGTTTGCCGACGTCAAGGAAGGCGACGTCTACGAGGCCTTCAAGATGGAAGAATACCGCGACTAAGGAGAAACTATGTCTCAGAAAAATATGGGCCGTCTGGCGCAGGACATGAAGCGTGAGCTCATCGCCATCATCGGACGGCTGAAAGACCCGCGGCTGGAGGGCGGTCTGCTGACCGTCACCCGGCTGGATGTGACGCCCGACCTGGACGTGGCGAAGGTCTATGTGAGCGTGATGGGCCGTGAGGACGGCCCCAAGCCCGCCATCGAGGCCCTGAACCGCGCCGCAGGCCATGTGCGCACCGAAGTGAGCAAGAAAATGCACATCCGCAAGGCACCCCGCTTCATCTTTGTGGAGGACGACGGTGCCGCCTATGCAGCCCACATCAACGAGCTGCTCCGCACGCTGAATGTGAACGGCGATGCTGAGGACTCTCAGCCCGCCGAGACCGAGGAATAAATCCAGCGCTGCGGAAAGGATGGATCCATCAAATGACAGAACAGCTCAATGTGCAGCAGATGGCCGAGCGCCTCTGTGCTGCGGACAACATTCTGGTCCTGTGTCATAAAAACCCGGACGGCGACACCATCGGCTGCGGCAGCGCCCTCTGCCACGCGCTCAAGGCGCTGGGCAAGACGGCAGCTGTCCTCTGCTCCGATGCAGTGCCTTCCCGCTACAGCTTTACTGCACCGGTGCCGTTCCGGGGCGAGTTTGAGCCCAAGACCGTTGTGGCTGTGGATGTTGCCAGCGTGCAGCTCTTTGGCGAAAACAACGGTGTGCCGCAGTATACCCGCCACGTCGATCTCTGCATCGACCACCACACGGGCAACAGCGGCTATGCGGATTTCACCCTGCTGGACGGCAATGCGGCCGCAGCGGCAGAGCTTCTGTATGAGGTCATCAGCGAGATGGGCGTGGAGATCACCCCCCTCATCGCCAACTGCCTCTACACCGGCCTTGCTACTGACACCGGCTGCTTCCGGTTCTCTTCCACCACCGCCAACACCCACCTCGTGGCTGCAAAGCTCATTCTGGCCGGTGCGCAGGTGGAGGAGCTGAACACCCTGCTCTTCGACACCAAGCCTCGGGAGCGGATGGAGGCGGAGCGCATCGCCCGCAACCATCTGGAATATCATCTTGAGGGCCGCTGCGCCCTGATGTATCTGACCCGGGACGAGATCGAGCAGAGCGGCGTGGACCCGGCTGACCTGGAAGAGCTGACCAGCCTGCCCATCAGCATCGAGGGGGTCAAAGTGGGCCTGCTGCTCCGTCAGCAGCCCGGCGGCAGCTACCGCATCAGCGTGCGCGCCGCCAAGGGCGTGGACGCCTGCGCCATCGCACGGCGTCTGGGCGGCGGCGGCCACACCCGCGCAGCGGGCTGTGAGCTGCTGGGCAATCTCGACAACGCCAAGAGCGCCATTCTGGCCGAAGTGGAGGCGGAACTCGACCGCCCCGAGACGCAGGAGGAAAGCTGATGCAGGGCATCCTTATCGTAGATAAGCCGATGGAGTGGACCAGCTTTGACGTCATCGCCAAGCTGCGCGGCATCCTCGGTACCCGCAAGCTGGGCCACAGCGGTACGCTGGACCCCATGGCCACCGGCGTTCTGCCGGTGTTCTGCGGCGGGGCCAGCAAGGCTGTGGACCTTCAGCTCGACCACACCAAGACCTACTGCGCCCGGCTGCGGCTGGGGATGCAGACCGACACCGGCGACATCACCGGCACCGTGCTGGAAACGGCCCCGGTGACGGCGGGGGAGAAGGAGCTGCTGGCTGTTCTGCCCCGGTTCCTCGGCCCCCAGATGCAGACGCCGCCCATGTACTCGGCGGTCAAGATCAACGGCCAGCCCCTCTATAAGCTGGCCCGCGAGGGCGTCACGGTGGAGCGGAAGGCCCGCCCCATCGAGATACTGGACATCCGGTACGGCGGCAGCCCGGTGGAAAACGAATACGTCCTCACCGTCCGCTGCTCCAAGGGAACGTATATCCGCACTCTGTTGGAGGACATTGCCGCCGCTATGGGCCAGAAAGGCACCATGAGCGCTTTGCGCCGCACGACGGCGGGTGTCTACACCGAGGCCGACGCCCACACGCTGGAAGAGATACAGGCGGCAAAGGACGCAGGCCCCGAGGCACTGCAGGCTTTGATGCTGCCGGTGGAGAGCGTGTTCGAGAGTCTGCCTCTGCTGGTGGCAGAGCCGAGGGTGGAGCAGCACCTGTACAACGGCTGCCCCACCAGCCGCTACCCGGCGGCAGACGGCCGCTACCGTGTCCGCAATGCCGAGGGTCAGTTCCTGGGTCTTGCGAACATCACCGGCGGCGTGCTCAAGGTCGAAAAACTCTTTGTAGAGAGGAATTAAAGAACATTCATGCAGATCTATTCACAGCTTGCGCCGCTTGCGCTGGGCGGTGCCCACGGCTCTGCTGTGGCAATGGGCTTTTTTGACGGCATCCACATCGGCCACCGCGCGGTCATCAATGGCGCAGTGGAGTGGGCCAGGGCCCATGGCGCGGCACCGGCGGTGTTCACCTTCCGCCTGCCCACCGAAAACAAGATGAAGGGCAAGCGCCTGCTCTCCACCGAGGACAAGCACGCCCTCATCGCCAGCCTCGGCGTGGAGCACTATCTCTGCCCCGATTTCGAGGAGATCAAGGCCATGACGCCGGAGCAGTTCGTGCTGGGCATCATCCGGGACTGCAACGCCCGGGCGCTGTTCTGCGGCGAGAACTTCACCTTCGGTGCCAGGGCGGCAGGCACACCGGAGCTGCTGCGTCAGCTCTGCGAGCCGCTGGGCGTGGAGGTCGTCGTCCTGCCGATGGCACAGTTTGAGGAGAAGCCCGTTTCCTCTACCCGCATCCGCACCGCACTGGAAGGCGGTGACATCCCGGCGGCCAATGCCATGCTGGGGATGCCCTACGCCATCCGCTTCACGGTGCATCACGGGGCGGGTCTTGGCCGGACGCTGGGCGTGCCGACCATCAACCAGCTCTACCCGCAGGGCTTCCAGCTGCCCCGGTACGGCATCTATATCACCCGCACCAGGATAGGGGACAGATGGTACCCCTCGGCCACCGGCCTTGGCACCCGGCCCACCGTCAACAGCGACGAGAGCAAGGTGACCTGCGAGACCTTCATCCCGGGCTTTACCGGCGACCTTTACGGCACCGACCCGGTGGTGGAGTTCCACGCCTACCTCAGCCCCAGCAAAAAGTTCGACACGCTGGAGGAGCTGCGCGCGTGCATCGACCACGCAGCCCAGCGCGCGCAGGAATACTTCGCGGAGTGAACTTTATGAAAAAACAAAACAGACCAGAAGGCCGTGTATGACATTCCGGAAAGCATGGGGGAAAGCCTGATGCTGCGATGTACCGGAACAAAGCCGAGATCAAAAAGGCTGTGGGCGGCATCAGCCGCTGAATAAAACAAGAACGCACTTCACCGATGAAAGCGATCGGTGAGGTGCGTTTTTGCTTATCGCAATTTTCAAAAATAGTGCCGGTCAAAACTGCATCTTTGCGATATGCAGTTTGCGGCTGTTGCTTGTGCATTAAAAACGCAAACTGCTATAGTCAGAAAGAGAAACCGGAAAAATAGAGGTGCTCCACCGTTTCCTTTTCGGCGGCGGAGAGAGACGTGTCTGCGGCCATGGCGGCGCGGATACTTTCCTGAGTATCCGGGTAGGAGTTGAGGGTGAGGCAGGCTGTTTTGCTGTCGGCATCGAAGTGAAGGGCAGCGCGGTCTTGCGGCGTCCAGACGTCCCAGCCCGGGGAGCCGCTGGTCATGAAGCCGGCAAGCACCTGCTTCAGCCGGGCCGAAAGGGCCTGCGCACCTGCTGAAGACAAATCAGCACAGGCAGAATAGCTGCTTTCGGACGAGAAAAGCGCCAGCGGCAGGCCGTGGAAGGAGCCGAGGCCCGGGATAGCCGTCTGACTGTCGGTCCCGCCGTAGTCGATGAGTCCAAGCCAGACCGGAGCACTGCCGCCCAGCGTTTCAGCGACGGCTTCGGTGCTGCTCCAGCGGCAGAGGGCTGAGCCGTATTTTACGGCATAGGCCCGGGCCGCGCTGGAAGCGGGCCGCAGGTCGTCCCGGACAAAGCCGCTGAATTCGGTGGCGCTGCTGAGCAGCAGGAGGGGGACGGCACTCCGGGCGCCCCGGGAGAGCACCACATCGTCTGCGTAGAGGATGGCTGGTCTGCCGAGGACGGCAATGCGGGCCGGTTCGAGGCCGCAGAGCCATTCCCGGACGTCAGACCCCGGCGTCAGCAGCCATTCGGCGGCGGAAGCCGTGTCAGCGAACCGCCCGTCTTCCACGGCCAGCGGTGCGAAATTTTCGGCCAGCTTCTGGGCGGCGGCGTCCGGGTCGGCGAGGAACAGCCCGCCGGAGATGGCGACGGCCTTCTGGAAGCGCCCACGGAAGAGCGGGCTGCCCGCAAGGGCCGCTGCCATCCGCCCGCCGTCAGAGAAGCCGCAGAGGGTGATGTTGTCGGCATCGCCGCCGAAGCGGCGGATGTTGTCCCGCACCCAGTCCAGCGCCCGGGCGATGTCCAGCAGGGCAAAGTTTCCGGTGACGTCCGGGTCGGCAGTGAGGGCGGGCAGGCAGTTCCACCCGAACAGCCCCAGCCGGTAGTTGAGCGCGACAAAGACGCAGCCCGCGTCCCGCACGAGTTCGCTGCCGGGCAGCTCGAGAGATGAGCCTGTGGCGGCGCTGCCGTGCAGATAGACGAGGACGGGCCGCTTTTTGGCATCAGAAGAAGAGTAGACATCCAGTGTCAGGCAGTCCTCGGTGCCGAGGGGAAAGGTGGTGTACTGGTAGGCCGCCGGAGCGGGGCTAGTGCAGTCCCGCACTGCGTGCCAGCAGGCGGGCTCCTGCGGCGCTGTCCAGCGGCTTTCGCCCGTGGGGGCAGCGCCGTAGGGGATGCCGTACCAGCAGAGCAGGCCGTTTTTGCCCTCTCTGCCCTTCACCGGGCCGTACTGGGTCTGGCAGAGAGCAGAGACAGGGGAGAACAGGCCGTTTTCAGTTTCAGAAAAAGCCGCATCAGCCGGGAGGAGCGGGCTGGTGAGGGCCGCTGCGGCGGCTGCGCTTCCTTTGAGGAAGCTGCGGCGGGAAAAGCAATGTGTCATTCGATCTACCTCTTTATTACAATAGACAGATTATAACATGATTTAATAGGAAAACAACATCCTTATTTTTGCGGATCTGTAAAAATTTTTCTTGCTTTTTACGTTGGTTTCTGTTATACTAGCCCTGTTACCGCGATACGGGGCTGGGAGTATGCCCACTCGGGAGTACCGTTTTCCCGCTGCTGTGTCGTCGGCAAATAAAAATTTTATAAAGAGGTACTGTTACTATGAACAAGCAGGAAGTTATGGCCAAAGTCGCTCTGACCGAGAAGGACACTGGCTCTCCCGAAGTCCAGGTCGCTCTGCTGACCGCTCACATCAACGAGTTGAACGAGCACCTGAAGAAGAACCCTAACGATCACCACAGCCGCCGTGGTCTGATGAAGATGGTTGGCCGCCGCCGCAATCTGCTGGCCTACCTCCAGAAGAAGGACATCGAGCGTTACCGTGCTCTGATCGCAACTCTGGGTCTGCGTAAGTAATAGAAAACAGAGGGCAGGTACCGCAAATGGTGCCTGCCCTTTGCTCTTTTATGTTGGATTTTCCCTTGTATCCCAAGCACTGGAACAAATAGGCCGCTGCTGCGTGTTGCAGCAGTAAATCGAACGCCTGTGTGAAGCGGCACGGACGCTGGATTTATTGCTATGATGCGCGGCGGGCAGCCTTTTGGAATATCAAACGGACATAAGGAGGCAAACCAAATGGCAATCGAATTTGGTTCCCGCAAAGAAAACTTTGACAACTTCAAAGTTTACGAGACTACGCTGGCAGGCCGCCCCTTCAAGGTGGAGATGGGCAAGATGTGCGGCTTGTCCAACGCAAGCGCCCTCATCCGCTACGGCGAGACCTGCGTGATGTGCAACGTGGTCATGAGCCCCAAGCCCCGCGAGGGCGTCGATTTCTTCCCCCTGAACGTGGAGTACGAGGAAAAGCTCTACGCCGCAGGCCGCATCCCCGGCAGCTTCATGCGCCGTGAGGGCCGCCCCGGCGAGCGCGCCATCCTGACCAGCCGCGTCGTGGACCGTCCCATGCGCCCCCTGTTCCCGAAGGAGATGCGCAACGACGTCTGCATCACCATGACCGTCATGAGCCTGGACCCCGACTGCAGCCCTGAGATCGCCGGCATGATCGGCGCTTCTCTGGTCACCGCTGTGTCCGAGATCCCCTGGAACGGCCCCATCGGCGGCGTGCAGGTGGGTCTGGTGGACGGCGAGATCGTCCTGAACCCCACTCAGGAGCAGCGCAAGAAGAGCGACCTGGCCCTGACTGTCGCCGCCACCATGGACAAGATCGTCATGATCGAGGCCGGTGCCAATGAGGTCGATGAGGACACCATGCTGAACGCCATCAAGGCCGCTCACGTGGAGATCAAGAAGGTCATCACCTTCATCAACGGCATCGTGGCCGAGCGCGGCAAGCCGAAGATCGATTTCCAGGTCGTGGGCCTCGATATGGACGTGTTCCACGCCATCAAGGAGAAGTATCTCGACGACTTCAAGGCCGCCATGGATACCGACGACAAGAATGTGCGTGATGCCGCTCTGCTGCCCATCATGGACAAGATCGCTGAGGAGTACCCCGACCTGACCGAGGCCGACCTCGACCTCGTCAGCTACAAGATGCAGAAGTACGTCGTCCGCCGCTGGCTGCTGGACGAGGGCAAGCGCGTGGATGGCCGCGGCATCAACGAGATCCGCCCGCTGGCCGCAGAAGTCGGCATCCTGCCCCGCGTGCATGGCTCCGGTATGTTCACCCGCGGCCAGACTCAGGTGCTCACCACCTGCACCCTCGGCGGCACCAAGGACAACCAGCTCATGGATGACCTGACCGACGAGCAGACCAAGCGCTACATCCACCACTACAACTTCCCGTCCTTCTCTGTTGGCGAAACCCGTCCGTCCCGCGGTCCCGGCCGTCGTGAGATTGGTCACGGCGCACTGGCTGAGCGCGCTCTGCTGCCGGTTATCCCGCCGGTAAGCGAGTTCCCGTACGCTCTGCGTCTGGTTTCCGAGGTTATTTCCTCCAACGGCTCCACCTCTCAGGGCTCTGTCTGCGGTTCCACGCTGGCTCTGATGGACGCTGGTGTTCCGATCAAGGCACCGGTTGCCGGTATTTCCTGCGGTCTGATCACCGACGGCGGTCAGGAGACCACCTTCACTGATATTCAGGGCGTTGAGGACTTCTACGGCGATATGGACTTTAAGGTAGCAGGTACCAAGAAGGGCATCACCGCTATTCAGGTCGATATCAAGGTTGACGGTCTGACCCCGAACATCATCAAGCAGGCGTTCGAGAAGTGCCGCGTAGCTCGCTATGGCATTCTGGACGAGATCATGCTCAAGGCTATCCCGCAGCCGCGTGAGGACGTTTCCGACTGGGCTCCGAAGATGACCACCATGCACATCAATCCGGACAAGATCCGCGAGGTTATCGGCAAGGGCGGTTCTGTAATCCAGAACATCGTTGCTGAGTCCGGTGCAAAGGTTGACATCGAGGACGACGGTACTGTTACCATCGCTGCTGTTAAGGCAACCGACGCTGACAAGGCGAAGAAGATGATCGAAGCGATCGTCAAGGAGCCGGAGCCGGGCGAAATCTACTACGGCAAGGTTGTCCGCCTGATGAACTTCGGCGCATTCGTAAACCTGCTGCCGGGCAAGGACGGCATGGTTCACATCTCCAAGATGGCTGACCACCGCATCGAGAAGGTTGAGGACGCTGTCAAGGAAGGCGACATGGTTTGGGTTAAGGTCATGGAGATCGACGACAAGGGCCGTGTAAACCTGTCCATGAAGGACGTTAAGCCGGAAGAGAAGATTCTGTAATTGAATCTCGGCTGAAATAGAGAAAAAAGGCTTCGGAGCAGTGCTCCGAAGCCTTTTTATTCATCCGGGATATACTCGATAATGTCCGAAACACTGCAGTTTAGGATAAAGCACAGTGTATCCAGCGTTTTCAGTGTGATTGTTTTACCGTGCTTCATGCGGTGCAGAATATTGGCGGAAAAGCCCTGTTTGTAAATTAAATGGTATTCTGTAACGCCTTTTTCTAAAAGCGTCCGGTAAAACGGAGCGTAACTGATCATGTACGATCACCTCACGCACAACATAACACGACCTAATATATTGACTATGCCCAATATATTGAGTATAATGTGTGTGAGGTGAGCTTATGGCTGAATTTTGTCTGGATTGTCTCAACCGTCTGGAGGGCACCTGCTACACCAAATGGGATGTTTCACTCTCTTGGAGCAAAGATATTTGCGAAGGCTGCAGTCAGCTTCGCCGAACCGTGATTTGCCTGCGTAAGCGGACAATCCGACGGCAGTATCTCGGTTTATATGATGATAATCACCGCAAATCACGCAAATAAACCCATATTGACTTTCCCCTTAAAACCGCTATAATGAAGATAGAAAAAGAGCGCAGCCGGTTGACGGTTACTCTCTCACGTTTTAGTCAAAAGAAATTGACCGCATACTTGTGAGGCAGGGCGGTCATTTCTTTTTTCTTACTTGAATCAACAAGGACGCAAAAGCGACAAGAAAGGCAAGTAACCGGAACAATTCTCCATACGTTACAACCATCGCACTCACCTCCGTCACAGATACTCTGCTAAGATATGGTGAGAGAATAACCGCGGGCCGTTGTACTGGCTGCGCCGAAAACTGATGTTTCCCTCGATTTTACCTATAGCCGTACAATTCTTCCCTCTTCAAATGAAGAGGGATTTATGCTATAATGAGGGATACACCAAAATCCACCGGAAAGAAGGACAAGCCCATGACCTCTGTGCTGCTGCCCGAGGGCGAACTGCGCGTAGCACGCTGTGACATGCTCGACAAGCTGATCGCGGTCGGCGACGGCGATGCGGCGCTGCTGTATCTTTATATCCTGCGGCACGGCGGCACGGACGGCTCCGCTGCAGCGCGCGCCCTACGTCTGAGCGCCGACCGCTACGAACGTGCGGCATTCACGCTCAACAACCTGATCGCGCCGACGGAAAAAACCAAAGCAGCAACCGACAAATCCGCCGAAGCGCCGCGCTACACCGGCGATGAGCTGCGCCGCGCCCGTCTGGATGACCAGACCTTCTCCGGCCTTTGTGACGCAGCAGAGGGCATTACAGGCCGTGCACTGACCGAAGGTCAGCTGCGCTGTCTGCTGACCATTTACGACTATCTTGGTCTGGACGCAGGCGCAACGATTGAGCTGCTCAGCTATCTGAAAAGCGAAAAGGGCACGGTCCGCACGACCGATCTGCGCCGCGAAGCCAATCAGTGGGCCGATATGGGCATTGTCACCGCGCAGGCGGCCCAGCAGTACCTGGCACGCCGCGCGGATGAAAAACCGCTCAGCGAGGCGATCTACCGCGCACTCGGTGCAGATACCGAGCAGCCCGCGCCCAAGGAGCAGCGCGTCTGCCGCTTTGCACTGGCGCACGGCTTCCCTGCCGACGCGGTGGAGCTGGCGGTGCACCGCACCGGTCAAAAGCAGGGACACAAAAGTCTGGATTACACGCTCGGCATTCTGCGCCGATGGGACAATGCGGGCGTACATACGGTCAGCGAAATCACCGCTCTCGAACCGGAAACCCGCACGTCTGCCGTGTCTGCCGTGCCTGCCGCCGTCGGTCAGACACCCGCACAGCCGACCGACAGCGCCACACTCGCCGCTTGGGAGCAGGACTGGGCTGCACGCGTGCGCAGTCATCGCCGCAACACGGAGGAATAACCTATGGCATACGATAAAAAACTGCTCGCCGCCGCACGGCGCGAGCTGGAACGTGAGCGCACGGCTCACACCGAGGAGCTGGAAGCGCGCCGGCGTGATATTTACACACGCGAGCCGCGTATCCGCGCAATCGACCGCGAGCTGAGCACCACAGCAGCGTCCGTTCTGCGGGCCGCAATGGAGTCCGGCGGAGACCCGACTGCTGCAATCGAAAAGCTGCGCGACCGCAATCTCGGTCTGCAGGAGGAACGCGGCGGCCTGCTCCGGCAGCTGGGACTTCCCGCCGATTATCTGACCGACAAGCCGCTGTGCCCAAAATGCGGCGACACCGGCTACGCCGGCAGTGCGACCTGCGAGTGCGTCAAGGCGCGTTACGCCAAGCTGCTCAAGGAGCAGCTTTCCTCGGTGCTGCCGATTGCCGACCAGAACTTTTCCAAGTTCGACATGAGCTTTTACTCCACCCGCCCGGATGGCCGCAGCGGTATTTCGCCGCGCGAAAATATGGAATATAATCTGGGCGAATGCAAGGCTTATGCTGCAAAATTCAGCAAGGATTCCCCCAATCTGCTGCTGTTCGGCTCGACCGGTCTGGGCAAGACCTTTCTCTCTACCTGCATTGCCGAGGCGGTCTCTGCACGCGGATTTTCCGTGGCCTACGACACCGCCATCAACATTGTGGCCGCATATGAGACCATCAAATTCGGCTCCGGCGACGGCGAAGCCGCCGCAGAACGCGCTGCACGCTACGAGCGCGCCGACCTGCTCATTATCGACGATATGGGCACCGAAATGGGTACTGCCTTTACGGTTTCCGCGCTGTACAACCTGATCAACAACCGCCTGATGGCTAAGCGCCCCATGATCATCAACACCAACTTGCTGCCGGAAACGCTCAGCGAGAAATACTCGCCTGCCGTGGCCTCCCGCCTGCTCGGCGAGTTCCTGCCGCTGCGGTTCTTCGGCGATGACATCCGGCTGCTGAAAATGCGCAGAACATAAACAAATCCCTCTCTTTTGCGAGAAAGAGAGGGATTTTTAGGTAACACCGCATAATTGAACAAGAGCGATTTGCGAGGAATTTTGCGTGCTGATTAGGCGCGGCTTTGTAGCAATACTTTGTGTATTGCAAAAAGATGCGGCAGCGCGACCGGAGCCTGCGCAAGGAGCCGCAGTTTAATTGTACGGTGTTGCCTCAGATTTCGAATTATTTGCCGAGCAACTTATCACGCCAGCGACCAAACCGATGCGTAATCATGCGCAACTCGATACCGACAAGCAGCGCCGCGATAACCGTACCAATACCAACGCTGCCCAGTCCGTGCAGGAAGATCAGGCAGGTGATGAGCGAAATGATGACCATGGACACGTCAAACGCGATTTTGACGGTCGGGAACGGCTTGCCGGTCAGCGTGGAGATGGCCAGCATAGCGCCTTCACCGGCCAGCGGCATAATGTCCGCCGGAACGTAGAAAAAGATGCCGATTGCAACGAAAACCGTGGCAATCCAGCACATCAGCAAACGGATAATCAGGTTGTCCGTCGATGGAAGCATCGCCGCGAGCGTGTTGCAGGTGGTCGTGAATGCGCCGAACACCATGCCGACCGGAATCTGCAGCAGATTTTTGCATTCAAAGCGGCGACGCATCAGCAGCATTTGCAGGATGACCAGAATAACGTGGAAAATGACGGTCGCAACACCCATCTCAATGCCCCAGACACAGGTCATGGTGTATGGGATGGAGCTGACCGGCGACACGCCAAGATTGGACTTGACCGACAGTGCAATGCCGATAGTCATGACGAAGAAGCCGCCGAAGTAATACAGCAGCCGAATACCGAGTTTAGAGCCTTTCATGCCTATTTTATCCCCTTTTAGTTGTTTAGATTGCGATAAATACGCTCGAGCAGGGTCTGTACCTGCTGCATCTCCTGCGGTGAGAAGCCGCGCAGCGCCTCCTCTTCTGCGGCTGCAAAGATAGCATTCAAGCGGCGGCACTGCTCCCGGCCGAGGTCGGTCAGACGGACATACACCGTACGGCGGTTTTCGTCGCGTGTGCTGCGTTCGAGCAGTCCGGCGCGTTCCATTCCCCCGAGGATGGTAGAAAGCGAGGACGGCTCGATATGGCAGCCCTTGGCGATATCCTTTTGCATGGCACCGTCGTGGTCCTGCAGGAAGTCCAGCACTTTTGGCTGTCCAGTGGTCAGACCGAGCGGTTTGATGCGCGACATGACAAGTTTCTGCAGCATGGCATGGTCAGCCATGAGCAGGTAATGAGTGGAAAATTCCATTGCGTTCTCCTTTGTTCTAATCCAAACAGTTAGCTTTCTAATTATATACTTATGAGTTCGGATTGTCAAATTGCATTTTTATACTCTTTGTTATATTTTCTTTCTTTATTATAGATTACTCATTGTTATATTATTATTAGTTATAACTTTACGCTGTCTCTTTAACGATTCTGCGCCTGCGCGGCGCAGGCGTACAAGAGGGTAGCTGCCAAGGTTTCTTACTCCGAATTTTGAAGCATTTTCGGTTTCAGAAATCCCGCAGATTCTGCAAAATACCGTAGTTTTCCCGAAACAAGTGTATACTAAAAATGTTCGTTTATTATTGATAAAATAAAACAGGAGCGTATAGCTTGAAATTGCTATACGCTCTTTTTATGGTCTTGCAATCTATTTGAAAAAAGCATGAATTTTTACACATTTCCGCGGAATTTAATCGTAATATCCGTCATATTCATGCGCTTTCTGGGGAACTGGTGGCGCTCGAGGTAGTCGTAGAGCAGGCGGATTGGGAGCGTACCCTGTGTTTTGACGTCCTGCCCGATGATGAAATCGACCGTACCGTTTTTGACCATTTTGATGTTGCCCTCGGTGATGTCGTGAACGACGATGTGCAGCTTTTCGCTGCGGTGTGCAGCGTGCACGGCGCGGTAAACGCCCTCCCGTCCCGCAGAGGTCAGATAGATGCCGCGCAGCTCGCTGTCCGACTGAATGGCGCGCATAGCGATGCGCTCGGAAAGGCTTTCATCGAGGAACGAGCATTCCGGGTGCAAAACCCGGATATCCGGAAAACTCTCCGCCATTTCGGTGCTGAAGCCGGTAAAACGCTGCGAGTCGGCATAGTGACCGCTGCGCTGACCCAGAATCGGCAGCACGCTGCCGTGCCCCTGCATGACCATGCCGAGCAGCGCGGCTGCGGCGCGGCCGCTCGCGATGTTGTCCGGCCCAACGTAGGCGATGCGGTTCGCGTCGGTGATGTCCGTGTTGAGCGTCACGACAGGGATGCCCTGCTGCTCGCTGAGCGTGTTGATCTTGTCTCGCACGAGCGTGTTCGCGAGCGGCATGAGCGCAAGGCCGTCGATGTGCTCGGTCGTCACCAGCTCATCGATCAGCGTCAGCTGATGCTGCACATCCATGTCCTGCATCGCGCGCACGATGACCGTGATGTTTGGGAGAAGCTCACGCTCGGAAAAGCTCTCGAACAGCTCGCACAGCATCTGCACGAAGGGCGAATGGCCGGAGTGGAGCACCACGCCGATCTTCCACTGCTGCGTCTGCTGCATGACGAGGCGGTTGGAGATATAACCCATTTCACGCGCCGTCGCACGGATGCGCTCCGCGACCTCCTCGCGCACGCCCTCCTTGTGGTGCAGGGCGCGGTCCACCGTTCCACGCGACACCCCGCACCGGTCTGCGATCTGCTGCATCGTTACCATAAAATCACTCTCCTGCGTTCTCTGTACTTATACTATATCATAAAACACAGCCGTGCGCCAGATGTTACATCTGCACGAAAATGTTGTACTGCACATCACCTGTGATGCAATGATATCGCTATTTTTATGCATAGTATCATAAATACTTGCAGCTTTAATGTGCATAATCACGAGATAATGCACGAATAAATGATAGTGTGACCGAGCTATTGCAACCGAAAATCCACTGTGTTATTCTGTGATTGTCAAGTGAACAAGGCCGTTCACGAAACCGAAAAATTCCCCAAAAGAGAGTGAGAGAAACAAAATGTCATTTTTCAGTTCCATGATCTGGATCGCGCTGAGCTTCCTGTTTTTCACCGTCATGGTGGCAGTCATTTCAGCGTGGAAGACCAGAGATGACAAGCTCGACACCGCCGAGGGATACTTCCTCGCGGGGCGCGGACTGCCGGGTATTGTCATTGCAGGCTCGCTGTTGCTGACCAACCTGTCCGCAGAACAGCTGGTCGGCACAAACGGTCAGGGCTGGGCTTCCAATATGAGTCCGATCGGCTGGGAGGTTGGTGCACTGTTCACGCTGTTTGCACTGGCATTGTGGTTCCTGCCGACCTACCTCAAAATGGGCACGACCACCATCCCGCAGCTGATGGAGGCACGCTTCGGCCGCGGCACCAAGCTAATGTTCTCGTTCGTCATCGTTGTGATGTACTCCATCCTCAATCTGCCGGTCATCCTTTACTCCGGTGCAGTTGTATTTGAGAATATCTTCGATATTTCCGGTATCTTCGGCATCAGCAAGTTCACAGCAGTTGCGATTCTGTGTGTCGTCATCGGTATTATCGGCGGCTGCTACGCCATCTTCGGCGGTTTGAAGGCGGTTGCCGTATCCGACACCATCAACGGCATCGGCCTTATCATCGGCGGTCTGATGATCCCGTTCCTCGCGCTGGCGCTGCTGGGTCACGAGACCACCGGCGGCGGTCTGGTAGAGGGTGTCAAGTACCTCGTACAAACCGAACCCGAAAAGCTCAACGCATGGGCTTCGTGGGATGCTGCTGAACCGGCTCTGCCGTGGCCGCTCATCTTCACGGGAATGTTCTTCAACAACCTGTACTGGTGGTGCACGAATCAGTCCTTTGTACAGCGCGCACTTGCTGCAAAGAGCCTGAAGGAAGGTCAGAAGGGCGCGATCTACTGCGGTTTCCTCAAGACCATCGGCTTCTTCTATCTGGTACTGCCGGGCGTTATCGCTTACCACCTGCCGTCCATTCAGGACAAGCTAGCGGCGGCCGGTTCCTCCGCGATCGACTTTGCTTATCCGGCACTGGTTTCCGCCGTTGTTCCCAAGCCGGTCATGGGCTTCTTCGCCGCTGTTCTGTTCGGCGCGATCCTGTCCTCGTTTAACTCGGTGCTCAACTCCGCATCGACCATGTTTACCCTCGACCTGTACCGCACCGCCATCAATCCGAAGGCTTCGGATATGCAGTGTGTCAAGGTCGGCAAGATCTACGGCACCTGCGCCGGTGCAGTCGCTATCTGCGTGGCACCGTTCGTTATGTTCGCACAGGGCATCACGACCTTCCTCAACTCTATGAGCCAGTTCGTTTCCCTGCCGATCCTGTTCACCGTACTCGGCGCACTCATCTTCCGCAAGGCACCGCAGTACGCACCCAAGGTCATCACCGCTGTTCACGTTATCGCCTACGGCGCGTTTATGATCCTCAAGCCCTGCTACCCCACCTCGGGTGAGCCGATTCATTATCTGTACGCCATCGCTGTGCTGTTCGTCGTTGAATTTGCCATCATGTGGTATCTGAACAAGTACCGCGGCACAGAGGACTATGTTCCGGCCGATGTCGGCGCAGTCGATCTGACCCCGTGGAAGTATCGCCATATCGTATGTATCATCGGTATCATTCTGGCGATTGGCATTTACATTCTGTTTTCACCCATCGGCATTGCCGCGTGAGTAGAATAAAGTCTAAGCAACAACCTCATTGAGAAAAGAAAAGGAGAAATTACTATGAAACTCGGATTTAACGAAGCAAACGACCGTTTTTGTGCCAACCACAGCGTTATGATGGACCTCGAGCTGTGCGAGAAGTACGGCTTCGACTGCATCGATATTCAGTCGGAATGCCTGAACCGCGACCTCGAAGCCGGCAAGATTACCCTCGAGGAGATGGGCGCCTGGTTCCAGAGCCACCATCTGAAGATGCTCTCCTACAATGCGCTGTGCTTCTTCAACATGAAGCAGACGCAGGAGGAAAAGGACGCCGTGATGGCGGAGCTGGACGAGATCATCCGCCGCTGCAACATCCTCGGCTGCAAGATGATCGTCGTTGTACCGAGCAAGGACATGAAGGAGCGCGGCCTGACCCCGACCCGCAAGGAGATCCGCGAGGATGCAGTTGCCGTTCTCAAGGAAATGGTCAAGAAGTGCGAGCCGCACGGTATCCGCCTGAGCCTCGAGTTCTGCGGCGAGCCGTCCATGACCATCAACCGCTTCGAGGACGCTTACGCAATCGTTGAGGAAGTAAACAGCCCGCTGGTTGGTGTAACGCTCGATCAGTACCACTTCTACGCAATGGGCTCCGGCTGGGATACCCTCGAAAAGGCGGACGGCAAGAAGATTTTCGTATGGCACCTGAACGGCACCGAGGATATGCCCTGCGGCGCTTACTACAACAACGACGAGAAGCGTCTGTGGCCGGGTGCCGAGGGCGACTGCCTGCCGCATGCACGCTACGCTGATACGCTCAAGAAGATCGGCTTTGACGGCGACTGCTGCACCATCGAGATCTTCCGTCCGGCATACTATGAGATGTCGCAGGAGGAGAACGTAAAGAAGTCCGCAGAAGTCACCCGTGCACACGTTGAAAAATACGCACAGTTCTAATATCGTAAAATCAGCAGTATCTCACAGCATATTCCCCAGCATTTATCACATTTTTTTGATCTGTAAAGGAGAATTTATTATGAGCTATCTGAAGAAAATCGGCGCACTGTTTGTTTCCTCCGCATTGATGGCATCCATGCTCGCAGGCTGCGGCTCGTCCTCCGATTCCACTGGCGGCAACGGCTCTCAGGCCGAGGGCGGCGACGGCAATTACAACATTTCCATCGTGTTCAAGACCACCTCGAACGAATACACCCAGTACATGATGGCAGGCGCGGAAAAGGCCGCCGCTGAAACCGGCGCAGTGCTCGATATGAAGGGCGCGACCTCGGAAACCGCCTATGACGAGCAGCAGAACATGATCGAAACCGATCTGCACGCCAACAAGTATGACGCGATGATTATCGCACCGCTGCAGGGCGATATGGCTTCCACGCTGGTAAGCGGCACGGATATGCCCATCTTCGCAATCGACACGGACTTTAATGCACCGGAGAAGATTTCGTTTATCGGCATCGGCCAGAAGGATGCAGCGGCAAGCGGCGGCGAGAAGGCCGTGGAAGCGGCCAAGGCAGCAGGCTGGGACAAGATCGAAGCAGCGTATATCGCAGGTGTTCAGGGCGACTCCACCGCAGATGCACGCCGCACCGGTTTCCAGGAGGGCATTGACGGCGCAGGCGGCACGTTCCTCGCAGACGAGGTACAGTATGCTGATGCGGTAGCGGACAAGGCAACCGTGTGCATGGAGGGCATCATGCAGAGCCATCCGGAAGGTCTGGCAATCATCGCCTGCCACAATGACGACTGCGCGATCGCGGCAGCGCGTGCAGCAGCGAACAATCCGGCATACGCTAAGACCATCTTCATCGGCTTTGACGGCAATATTACCGCAGCACAGTCCATCCTCGATGGCGGCGAAACCATGACCGTTGCACAGAGCGGCTACGATCAGGGCTATCAGGCGGTTAAGACCGTTGTGGCACATCTGAACGGCGAAAAGGTAGACAGCTTTGTTGACTGCGGCACCAAGGTCATCGACAGCACCACCGCCGAGGACTACATGGCAACCCTCAAGAGCCAGATGGACGGCAAGGCAGTTGCACAGTAAACCGTAATACCATGCGATGCACTTACGGCAGTAAGTGCATCGCATCTATTAAAAAATCACGTTTCTATAAGGAGAGAAAACCAATGGGCATTTTGAAAATTGGCGTTGTAGGCTGCGGCCGAATCGGCAAGCTGC
>OLQH01000860.1_pt1 | contig 29288 bp, 21 predicted proteins | sample 1672671 | NCBI WGS metagenome assembly OLQH01 (sample SAMEA3136712, study PRJEB25190) | human gut metagenome
TTTCTCTTAGAATATCTACCTGAACAAGCTGGATATTCCGAAGTTCTTCCGGATTTTCATACTGCTTATACATATCTTTTCTCCTCGCAAAAGTATTTTCTATACTTCCTCTTTTTTGTAATCTCCAAGCTCAAGACGATACGGGAAATGATTTTTCCGTTTTTCCACCGGAGGCAGCTGCATATAATCTCCATAAACAGACGTCAGCATATCTTCCAGTTTATTGGGAAAATTCAGAGTCAAATGTTCAAAAGGCAGTTTTCGCAGCGGATACAGCTGTTCTTTCGTCAGCATATTCGCGTACGGGCTGGTGTCACACAGATACGCCATCGTATCACTGCCGGAACCGGTATATTTCATACTGGCTTTTTTACATTTTCCATACAGCCATTTCGGTGAAACATGAAATAGTTTCAAAAAGAAATGAACACAGGCACAGATTCCGTGAGCCGCCTTCTTCTTAAAACCGGTAAATGGAAGAACCGGATAAGGAAGCGCCCTGAGAATCATCATTTTGCTCCAGAACCAGGCTGCATGAGCCTGCCTTTTCAGTTTCCGCGGATCATCCGCCACCTCATCCAGCGCATAGATATCAAGGAAAATGCCGAAGTTACAGTGAACATCCTTCAACGGCTCCTCCCAGAAAACCGTTCCGTTTTTACACCATCTGGTGGTCATCAGCGGATAGTTTTCATCTGTCTCTGCATTCAGAATATAATAGCGGTCCTTATAATCCCGGGCTGCAATTTCCAGAAACTTTTCGTAATCTGCCCTGGGAAGCCCTACATCGATATCATCATCCCATGGAATAAACCCCTGATGACGCAGGGCACCGATTCCGGTGCCCGCCAGGGCAAAATAGGTAAGATGATGCTTCTCGCAGATTTCCAGAAAACTTTCTAAGATTTCCAGCTCAATATTCTGAACCGCCTTTAATGTTTCCGCATCGTATTCTCTACTCATCTTTATGTCTCCAACTGTTCTATATTATCTTATTTCTTCTCTAATTGCAACACCATGCACACGGTTTCCCCTTCCATATACTGGATTTTAACCGTATCGCCCTCTTTCAGAGCAACAACGGAAAGGAATTCTTTCACCGGCACATCAAAAATCTTCTCGTCTCCCTCCAGCACCAGATAAAAATGAGAATTACCGTCGATAACGCTCTGAGCAATGCGTGCGATCGTTCCGGTGATTTCTTCCGCTGACTCGGTACTTCCCTCTTCCACGATGCCGTCTTCGCTCAAAAGTTTCACATAATTCTGTTCACACTCTGCCGCCGTATCGCCGATAGCCACACTCTGATATTTCTGTACATTCACCATGGCATATTTTTTCACCAGACCGGCATCATCTTTCAAGGCCATAAAGTACGTGGGCTGGTTGGAAATATTCAAAAGCAGGGGGAAAGCCGCCTGATAGCCCAGGTTCTGTACCTGTCCTTCCGCAGAAGACATGGCAGAAGATTCCTCTGCCCCTGACACAGAATAATATCTCGTCTCCATTGTTCTCTGGTTCATCAGCACAAATCCTACAATAGACTGATCCCCGCTCACAGAGGTAACTCCGGTGTACACCCACACGTCATCATCAATAGCCAGATAATTATAATCTGTCGTTGTCATCAGACAGCCTTTCTGTCCGAAGATACTGTTGATAAATCCGTTTACCATTTTTCCATGGTAATCATAAAGCTCAATCAAAAGGTCTGCCGGATAAGCCCGATCCACCCACTGAGGGCAGTCCTCGATGGCATAATCCGTACATTCTCCGGTCTGGGCATTGCAGAGAACAACTCTTCCAATTGTCTGTCCGCCAAACAGGCCGATATTAAACTTCTTCACAGGGCAGACCCAGTAAGGAACTCCATCGTCATCAATCTCAAAGCTGAGCTGATCAAAAATATAAGTCGGGTAATTAAAACGCAGATGGCGGTAAATGTTCCGGTTAAAGTATTCCGCTTCCGAATAACGGATTGGCTCGTCCAGTTTTACCAGCTCTGTCTCCTGATTCGTCATATCAATTCGGATATAAGCCGGAATTCCGTTTGCCTGATTAGTCAGCCACTTGATCGGGCTGGCATAGACGAGGGGCGTTACCCTCATGGGTTTGTTCTGATAATTAATCTGGGAATACAGATCGCTGACCTCAAACTGGGAAACCATATCTACCATACTTCCCATCTTCCGGTTTCCCAGAAGCTCTGCAGAGTCTTTGTCCAGCAGAGGAATCTGATCAAAACTGATCTGCTTGATATCTTCCGCAAAGTCTCTCTCTTCCGGCTGAATCAGTTCATGATATTTTTTTGCATTTACAATCGGTGAGGAGAGCACGCTTCCCACGACAAAGATCACTACCAGAAGACCGGCCGCACCCAGTCCTATCGTTACAACTCTCCTCTCTCCGTCTGTCATATCATAACGGCTTCTGATCTTTCTGCGGATCACAAAAGCCGCTACCAGCAGAAGCACAAAGGCAATAATAAAAAACCAAAAGCCGGTGGAATGAATATTGATCGCCGGAAGTTCTATATAGTAATAGACCGCGGCAATCAGCACGACCAGAAGCACACTCAAAACCTTCCATTTTTTCATGTTACAATACTCCCTTCCTGAGATACAGCAAAAGAGGGGGGAAAATCCCCCCTCCTGCTGCTTTTTTTACATTTCTTCCGTATCTGTCACCGCACTGGCTCTGGCTTCAATCTCTCTGGCCTGAACATCGGAAGGAGCCTGCTCGTAACGCGCAAACTCATAGGAAAAATCTCCGCTTCCTCCCGTCATAGAGCGCAGTACAGTAGAGTAGCCATAAATCTCCAGCTGAGGAACATCTGCTTCGATCACAGTATTGCCTCTGCTGTCCGGATTCATTCCCAGCACTCTTCCGCGGCGCTTATTCAGATCTCCCATTACGTCGCCTGTATACTTGTCAGCAACCGTCACCTTCATCGTCACGATGGGTTCCAGCAGAACTGGTGATGCCTCCATAAAGCCCTTTTTGAAAGCCATAATAGAAGCTGTCTTGAAAGCCATCTCGGAAGAATCCACCGGATGGTAAGATCCATCATAGAGGATTCCTTTCACACCCACTACCGGATAAGCCGCCAGCGGTCCCTTCTGAACTGCTTCCTGCAGGCCTTTTTCCACGGCCGGGAAGTAATTCTTCGGTACGGCACCGCCCACAACGACCTGTTCAAAAACGTAGGGGGTCTCCAGATCTCCGGACGGTTCAAATTTCATTTTAACATGACCATACTGTCCGTGTCCACCAGATTGTTTCTTATATTTTGCTTCTACGTCTGCATTCTTGCGGATCGTCTCCCGGAAAGCCACTTTGGGCTTGGAAAGTTCAATGTCCACTTTATATTTTTCTTTTAATTTGCTCACCACAATCTCCAGCTGCTGATCTCCGATTCCGTAAAGCAGCGTCTGCCGGTTGGCAGAATCATTCACAACCCGGAGCGTCTGATCTTCCTGTGCCAGCTTGTTAAGAGCCTGTGCCGCCTTATCCACATCCGCTTTATTCGGTACTTTGTAGCGCTTACAGGTATACGGAGTAGAGATCTCCGGTTTTCCGTAGAGAACCGGTGCTGCCTTCGTTGCCAGCGAATCTCCTGTTTTTGTAACGGAAAGTTTTCCGATCGCGCCGATGTCACCCGCATGAAGTTCCGGAACTTCGATCGGCTTCGATCCTTCCAGCACATAAAGTTTGCCCACCTTTTCCTCTGTATCCTGCGTCACATTGAGCAGGGTATCGTTTGCTTTGATTACTCCGGAGCAGACCTTGATCATGGAATACTTTCCAAGGAACGGATCTGCGATCGTCTTGAACACCGTTGCTGATTTGCTGGCCGTAAAATCATAATCCGCCATAAAAAGTTCGCTGGTATTGCTCATAATACCGGCCCGCTCCCGCAGATTGGGGCTGGGGAAATATCCGCAGATATCATCCAGAAGGTTGGCAACGCCCTGCAGCTGCACCGGAGATCCCATGCAGACCGGAACCAGGCTGCCGTCGCGCACGCACATAGCCAGAGCCGCTCCGATCTCAGCCACAGAAAACTCTTCACCGGCAAAATAGCGGTCCATAAATTCTTCGCTCGTCTCTGCCACGGCTTCCATCAGGATTTCTCTGTATTTCTCCAGATATTCCACAGAATAATCCGGAATCTCACATTCCACTTTTTTCCCTTTTTCCACGTAACGGCGTCCCTTATTTTTTACGATGTTGATATAACCCACAAATTTTCCGTTCTCACGGATGGGCATATGTAAGGGCGCCACCTGCTTGCCGTACCGCTCTGTGAGGTCTTCCACGATCTCCCGGTAACTCACCTCATCATTATCCATGCCGGTGACAAAGATCATTCTGGGAAGATTGTATTTCTCGCAGATATCCCAGGCCTTCTGTGTACCGATCTGAACGCCGTCTTTTCCGGACACAACGATCACTGCCGCATCTGCCGCTGCCGCCGCCTCTTCTACTTCCCCCACAAAGTCGAAAAATCCCGGCGTATCCAGCACATTGATCTTCATTTTATCCCAGAGAACGGGAACCATCGTCGTGCTGATCGAAAACTTTCTTTTAATCTCTTCTTTATCAAAATCACTGATCGTGTTGCCATCTGCTACTTTGCCAAGGCGGCTGGTGATGCCCGACAGATATGCCATCGCCTCTACCAGACTGGTTTTTCCTGCCCCGCCGTGACCCAGGATTACTACGTTGCGAATTCGTTCAGTTCTGTAAACATCCATAAGTAACTACCTCCAAACATTTAGTATGGATATATAATACTAAATTTATTCGATAATTTCAAGTTATTTGTCTAATTCCAACAATATTTTTTAGAAAATTGTATTTTCTCACGGACATTTTTATTTTCCCGCTTTAAAGCAGTAAATTGTTGACATTTGTACCTATCTGAATTACAATAAAACAAGCCAATCTTATTACACAGGAAGGAATTAATGCTATGATTATTGTAATGAAACCGCATGCCCCCGAGGAAGCGGTAAAACAGGTTGCTTCTCTTATTGAAAAACATGGCCTGGAGACCCATCTCTCCCAAGGCCGCCAGGTGACCATCATCGGCGTCGTGGGCGATAAAAATAAACTCTGCTGTGACAACATCCAGCTCCTCCCCTACGTGGACAAGCTGATCCCTGTAACGGAAAGCTATAAGCTCTCCAACAAAAAATTCCATCCTGAAGCCACCAGGATCAAAGTAAAGGATCTGGAGATCGGACCGGATACGCTCACGGTTATGGCCGGCCCCTGTGCCGTGGAAGGAGAAGAACAGCTGATGTCTGTGGCAAAAGCAGTGAAAAAAGCCGGAGCTCAGATCTTAAGAGGGGGCGCTTACAAACCCCGGACCTCTCCCTACTCTTTCCAGGGACTGGAAGAAGAAGGGCTGCGCTACATGGCAGAGGCGGGAAAAGAGACCGGCCTTGCCACCATCTGTGAGGTGATCAGCACCCAGTCCATGGAAGCCGCCGCCAAATATGTGGATATGATCCAGATCGGGGCCCGGAATATGCAGAATTTTCAGCTGCTTAGAGAAGCAGGCCGCTCCGGTCTTCCCGTCATGCTCAAAAGGGGGCTTTCCGCCACGATCGACGAGTGGCTCAACGCTGCGGAATATATCATTTCCGAGGGCAATCCCAACGTAATCCTCTGTGAACGGGGCATCCGCACTTACGAGACAGCGACCAGAAATACGCTGGACATCAGTGCAGTTCCTGTGATCAAATCCAAGTCCCACCTGCCGATTTTTGTGGATCCCAGCCATGCCACAGGCGTTCAGGCTTACGTAAGCCCGCTGGCAAAAGCTGCTGTCGCCTGCGGCGCGGACGGACTTATGATTGAGGTGCATAATGATCCGGAACACGCCCTCTCCGATGGGCCTCAGTCTCTGACTTTTCCTATTTTTGATGCTCTGATGCAGGATCTGGACAAGTATGTCGCTCTTGCGGGAAGGAAAATGTGATGACAGAAAATCCCTGTATCGGCTTTATCGGCCTGGGGCTGATCGGCGGCTCCCTGGCTAAATCGATCCGACGGGCTTTCCCCCTGGCTTCTCTCTATGCTTTTGATCAGAACAGGGAAAATACCCGCCTGGCTTTACACGAAGGCGTCATCAACCGGATCTGCACAGAAAAAGATCCCGCCTTTGGCGAATGCGACTACATTTTTCTGTGTACCCCGGTCAAAAATAATATCACTTATCTGCCTTTTCTGCGGGACATCCGCAAAGCCGGCTGCATCATTTCCGATGTCGGCAGTGTAAAAGGGGAAATGCACCGGGCCGTCACAGGCGCGGGCATGGAAAACTGTTTCATCGGCGGCCATCCCATGGCTGGTTCCGAGAAAAGCGGCTACGAAAACGCTACTGACTTCCTGATGGAAAATGCTTATTACCTCATCACTCCCGCCGGAGAAGTGGATGTGATGCGTCTGGCAGAATTTATGGAACTGATCACAGCGATCCGGGCAATCCCCATGGTCATGACTTTTGAAGAGCATGACTATGTCACTGCCGCAGTCAGTCATCTGCCCCACATTGTAGCCGCCTCTCTGGTGAATGCGATCCGCAATCTGGATACCTCTGATCAGTGTATGAAGCAGATTGCCGCAGGCGGTTTCCGCGACATCACCCGGATTGCCTCCTCTTCCCCTGTCATGTGGCAGCAGATCTGTCTGAGCAACGGCCCTGCCATCTCCCGGGTTCTGGACGAATACATCAAACTTCTCGTTCAGGCCCGCTGTTTTGTGGACAATCAGGATGAGGAGGCACTCTATCAGATTTTCTGTTCCTCCCGGGAGTATCGGGATGCTCTGCCGGAATCTGCAAAAGGTCCTCTTCAGAAAGTATATGTTATTTACTGCGATATTTATGATGAAGCCGGCGGCATCGCCACCATTGCCACTTTACTGGCCATGAATTCTATCAGCATGAAAAACATTGGCATTGTGCATAACCGGGAATTTGAAGAAGGTGTGCTCCGAATTGAATTTTACGAGGAGGACGCCCGGGAAAAGGCAGCAAAAATTCTGACAGAACGAAACTACACGATCCATCAGCGATAAGGAGATACATTTATGAAGGTTTCAAAATCCTCCCCTCTGCGGGGAGAACTTACTGTTCCGGGAGACAAATCCATTTCACACCGGGCCGTTATGTTCGGTTCCATTTCCGAAGGACTGACGGAGATCACAGATTTTCTTCAGGGGGCGGACTGTCTTTCCACCATCTCCTGTTTCAGAAAAATGGGGATTGAAATAGAAAACACCGGTGAAAGAATCCTGGTTCACGGCCGGGGGCTTCACGGACTCACCGCTCCATCTGAAACACTGGATGCCGGAAACAGTGGAACAACTACCCGTCTGATTTCCGGAATTCTGGCCGGACAGAACTTTTCCTCCCGTCTTACCGGAGATGCATCCATCCAGAGCCGTCCCATGAACCGGATCATCCATCCGCTCCGTGAGATGGGAGCCCAGATCTCCAGCGAGAATGAAAATGGCTGTGCCCCTCTTCTCATCCGGGGTACTTCCCTTCACGGGATCGATTACCGCTCACCGGTCGCTTCCGCCCAGGTGAAATCCTGTATCCTGCTGGCTGGCCTTTATGCCGACCGTGAAACCTCCGTCACAGAACCGGCCCTCTCCAGAGATCACACAGAGCGGATGCTGAAAAGCTTCGGTGCCAGGGTAAAAAGGACAGGCTTAACCGCACAGATCTTTCCTGAATCCCGACTGATCGGTCAGAAAATCCAGGTCCCCGGAGATATTTCCTCTGCGGCCTATTTTCTGGCAGCCGCTCTCCTGGTTCCCGGCTCTGAGATACTTCTGAAAAATGTGGGGATCAACCCTACCCGGGACGGAATCCTGCAGGTAATAAAAAAGATGGGCGGCGATCTGCAGATTCTCAACCAGAGAACCATTTCCGGAGAACCCGTCGCTGATCTTCTCGTCCGCCACAGCAGCCTGAACGGTACTGTGATCGAAGGTGATCTGATCCCCACTCTGATCGACGAAATTCCCATTCTGGCAGTCCTGGCTTCGTTTGCTGAAGGCACCACAGTGATCCGGAATGCAGAAGAATTAAAAGTCAAGGAATCCGACCGTCTCTCCATCATGGTAGAAGAACTTCTGGCGATGGGAGCTGAGGTAACCGGAACAGACGACGGCATGATCATCCGGGGTGGAAAGCCGCTCCGCGGAACCAGGATTGACAGCCACAAAGATCACCGCATTGCCATGTCTTTCGCAGTGGCAGGGCTGGCTGCAGACGGCGTAACCTCCATTCCGGACAGCGGATGCGTAGCAATCTCTTATCCCGGCTTCTACGAAGATCTTCAGAAACTTTCTTCCTGAAAAGACAGCCAACAGAACAATTGATCTTTCTCTTATACAGAAAAGTTTCAGGGGCAGATTTGACTCCTACGAATCAAATCTGCCCCTGTTTGGAACTATTTATTTCCTTTTACTCCTCGGAGAACTCATCCGTTCCCACGCCGCAGAGCGGGCACAGCCATCCTTCCGGAAGATCTTCAAAAGCTGTTCCGGGTGCTACTCCGTTATCGGGATCACCCACCTCGGGATCATAAACATAACCGCATACATCACATACATATTTCTTCATTTTTCTTTTCTCCTTTTTCTCTTTTATTTGAACAGAGCGTAAACACTCTCCTCAATCTCTTTTAACTGTTCCTTTCCGGGAATATACTGCTGACGGATGGGCTCGTGAATGATCTCACATCCCATAGACTCCAGCTCCTGGTTGACAAGACCGATACTCTGTCCACCCCATCCATAGGAACCAAAAGCAAAAGCTTTTCTGTTCTTCGGAGCCAGTCCCTTCATATAGCAGAGAAAGCTGGCCACGGTGGGCAGCATCTGATTGTTGAGCGTGGGAGATCCCACGGCCACATAGGCAGATTTTAATACCTCCGTCATAATATCAGAGATATGATTTGCCTTCAGATCAAACAGTCTGGCCGGAATACCGGCCCTGGTAAACCCTTCCAGAATCGCAAAAGCCATCTTTTCTGTGGAATGCCACATCGAATCGTAGACAATGCAGGCCTCCTCTTCCATCTCAGCGCCGGCATAATAATCATATGTTTCCAGAATCATGGGAATATGTTCTGTCCAGATAATTCCATGGCTGGGAGCGATCATGGAAAGTTCCAGGGATTTTACAACCTCCAGCGCTTTCTGAGCCTGATTCCCGAACGGCATCAGGATATTAGCATAATATTTCTTTGCCTGAGCAAAGACTTCATCCAGATCCACCTCCACATCCAGATGCAGATTGGAAGCAAAATGCTGGCCAAAGGCATCGTTGGAGAACAGTATTTTCTCCTCCGGACAGTATGTAACCATATTATCCGGCCAGTGAAGCATGGGCGTTGCCACAAAGGTCAGATTTCTCTTTCCGATGTTCAGCGTATCTCCGGCCTTCACCGTCTGATACTTATACCCTTTTCCATAATGAGCCTCAAGACCTTTCAGCCCGTTGGGAGCTGAAGTAATGATCGTGGCATTGACCGCCTCCTTCATAAGCTGAGGCAGCGCTCCCGAATGATCCATCTCCACATGATTTGAAATCACATAATCAATCTTCTCCGGATCGATCACTTCGCGGATACGATCCAGCATTTCCTGAGCGAAAGGCTCTTTTACGGTATCGATCAACGTTACTTTTTCATCTAAGATCAGGTACGCATTGTAAGTGGATCCGCTGTTGGTAGAGTAGCCATGGAATTCCCGCACATTCCAGTCTACGGCTCCAACGTAATAAATATCTTTGCGAATTTCCAATTTCTGCATGGTACACCCTCCGTTTCTAGTATCTCTTCTTTACGTTTCATTATACACAATTTTCAGGAAACTGCAAGCAAAACAGGAACGTTTCTTATTTTTGTACAACCGCTTTCGGATATACTCTGTTCATCAGAGAATCCGGGAAAGTCTCATCGATCCATTCCCCTACCACCGTTTCAGCCGGAATTCCCTTCTGCCGCTCGCTGAAACGGCTGAGCGCCATAGAGGAAAACAGCATATCAACGAGAAAGAACACCAGGAAAACCCAGGTGATAATTTTCCCCGGACGGATCTTGATCTTCTCAATCCAGCGCGAAAAAACCGGATACAGGATCTTGATCCAGAGCACTGCCGCCACACCCCAGAAAAAGCAGAACAGAAGATTGATCCGTCCCGCCAGATTAAAGGGGATGCCGCTGTAGTCCCAGAACACCGTTCCAAATACCAGTTCCGTAAATACACTGCAGCCATACTCATATACGCCGCCTACCACCGTTCCGAAAAGGAAGATATACCGGTCATCTTTATGCCGGTAGGGATGGAGCATAATAGTAAGCACCACAATCCCGATTCCCCAAACAATAGAAAACGGTCCCCAGACCACGCTGCTGCGGCTCATCCAGTAGCCCATGGTAAACCGGCAGAAAATCGTCTCTACCACATCCCCCAGAAACGCTCCGATAGCAAAAAGCCATACCAGTTTATAAAAGCTGCATCCTTCTGCAAAAATCCGGCTTTTTTCTTTCTTTTCCCGCTCCTTTGCCTCCGGAAAAGCATTTTTCATACGGGAAGAGATATGGCTGGTGATCCATTTTCCCATCCGCCGGGTAGTCTTTTTCATTCCGTCTGATAACTCTGCCGCCGCTGATTTTTTCTTGTTTTCCGTAACGACAACACCCGTCACCACACCCAGATCAAAGACCATAAGACAGGCCAGAACAATAAGAATAACCTCGCCCATCAGTTTAGGAATGTCATGGATCACAAGAAGAAAAACCGGCTGGAGAAAACGCAGCGCCGCAGCTCCTCCGATTCCCCATATCACAGCAAAGCGCAGACAGACATAGCCTCCCAGCTGAAAGCGAAAAGAAGAATAATCCCACCATTTTTTCCGAAACAGTTTTTCCAGGAGCAGACCTGTGAAAAATTCCAGAAGAGAGGCCAGCACACCGCAGCTGATGATCAGAAAAACGATGTTCTTCTCTGCACCATAGAGGATCTGCATAGATGCCACACCCACTCCATAGATCGGACAGAGCGGCATGTTCAGAAATCCCCTGTTTCTAAAATGGTGATCTTTGAAAGCCGCGTAAACGGTCTCCAGTACCCACCCCAAAAATGCGTAGATAAAAAAGATCCAAGCCAGTTCATAGATTGTCATTGCTGTTCCTCCTGTCTTTTATTCTAAGGGTCTTCCTCTTCTGGCAAGCTCCTCCATCACAGAAGGATAACGCCTGTAATCTGTATGCGGAAATGCAGCTGCCGCCACCATGATCTGCAGAAAATCTTCCACTGCCCCAAACTGCACATATTCCATCTTATCCAGAATTTCTTCCGTTTTTTTTGCATATGCCCGGTTCAGAAGCATTTTCCCGGCGCCGGCAAGAGAAGTATTTCCCGGAAGGATCAGTCTCTCCTCCGGCAGATCCGGATAAAGCCCTATCGTAATCCCGGAACTGCGGGAAATATGCGTCCCGAAAGCTCCTGAGACATAAAACCGTTCAATCTCATCCATCTGAAGTCCTATGCACGCCATCAGATATTCCACCATCGTATTGGCTGCCGCTTTTGTTTTAAGGAACTCATCGATATCACTCTGATAAAAGAAAAGGTTTTCCCCACATACGACACAGAGCTCTCCTTCCCGCTCCCGAATCAGCGGAGACGCTTCCGGCTGCAGTTTTCCCTGCATATTGATCCAGCCGGCAAGAAAGAGCTGGGCCAGAAGATCTACGATCCCGGAACCGCAGAATCCCCTTGCTTCTCCGCCGCCCAGAACATGAAGCTTTACCTCTCCATTCTCAATCTTTACCCGGTCAGCTGCCCCTTCTTCTGCCCGCATTCCATATTTTACCACACCGCCTTCCAGCGCCGGCCCTGCCGCTCCTGCCCCGGAAATCAGAAAATCTTTATTGCCGATCACCAGTTCCCCATTGGTTCCGATGTCGAGAAAGACGGACAGTTCCTCCCGAAAGGGGATTCCCGTGGCAATCATGCCGCTGATGATATCGCCGCCCAGATAATTCGCCCGGGCCGGATAGCTGTAAACATAGCCCCGGATGGGAAATCCCAGTTCCCTCCCGGGGTAAATCTCCGGAGCCAGCGTCCGCACCGCATAAGGACTTGCAAAAACCGGAAAAGGATCCAGGCCATAGAGAAAATGGATCATGGTCGTGTTTCCTGAAATCACCAGGTTGGTACAGTCCCGCTCCGGAGAAATCCCCGTTTTCTCTTCTATCCGGGAAAAAAGTCCAAGAAATCCTTCCACCGTCTTCTGCCGTATCTCCTCCAGCTTCTCTGCATTTTCTTTGCAGCAGAAAATACGGGTCAGGATATCTTCCCCAAAAGCAGTCTGCGGATTAAAACCGCTCTCTTCTGCCAGCACTTCCCCCGTGTCCATATCCAGGATCTGCACTGCGATGGTGGTACTCCCCAGATCTGCGCAGATCCCATAATTTCTCCGGCTGGTATCTCCTGCCTCGATGCCGGCCAGGCACCATCTCTTCCCATCCCAGGACAACACCGCTGTAATCTTCCAGTCCGCCTGCTCGCAGACGGCGGACAACTGCCTCAGCACACACAATTCTGTATGAATTTTTCCAAATTCCGGCTCCAGTTCCCGCAGGATCCTCTCCTGATACGGACAGTTATCCTCCTCCGAAGGCGGCGTCAGAACCAGATATTTCTTTCGGCTCCAGCTGTCTATTCGCTCCATCTTCTTCCTCCCCCTTTCCCTTTGTTTTCATCAGGACAGTTCAAACATGCCATTATAAAGCTGATAATACTCCCCCTTATGTTCCAGCAGTTCCTCGTGGCTGCCCCGCTCTGTGATCTCCCCGTTTTCCAGCACCAGGATCGCATCCGCGTTCCGCACAGTGGAAAGCCGGTGGGCAATTACAAAAACGGTTCTTCCCTCCATCAGGCGATCCATCCCTTTCTCGATCAGAGCCTCCGTCCGGGTATCAATGCTGGAGGTAGCCTCATCCAGAATGAGTACCGGAGGATCAGAAATGGCAGCCCGGGCAATCGCCAGAAGCTGACGCTGCCCCTGGGAAAGATTGGCACCATCTGAAGTCACCATCGTGTCATATCCCCTGGGGAGCCTGCGGATGAAAGAATCCGCATTGGCGATTTTTGCCGCCTGGACGATTTCCTCCCTGGTGGCCGAAAGCCTGCCAAACCGGATATTTTCCGCTATCGTTCCGGTAAAAAGATGGGTATCCTGCAGTACGATCCCAAGGGAACGGCGAAGGTCTGCCTTCCGGATTTCCCGCACATCGATGCCATCGTAAACGACGCATCCATCCTGAATATCATAAAAACGGTTGATCAGATTGGTAATTGTAGTTTTTCCTGCCCCCGTCGAACCTACAAAAGCAATTTTCTGTCCCGGCTTCGCATAGAGACTGATATTTTTCAAAATCATACGGCTGTCATCGTAACCAAAAGACACATTCCGAAAACGCACATCCCCCCTCAGAGGAATCAGCTTTCCATCCGGTTTCTGAAAAGCCCAGCTTCCCGTCTTCTCTGAACAGGGAACCAGTTCTTCTCCCTCTCTTTTTACATTTACCAGAATCGTCTTTCCTTCATCCGGTTCTGCCGGAGTCTCCATGATCTGAAAAATCCTCTCTGCCCCCGCAAGAGCAGCCAGCAGAAAATTACTCTGCATGGTAAATTGATTGATCGGAAGCGCCGCCTGACGTACAAAGACCAGATAACTGGCCAGACTTCCCACATCCATCTGCCCTCTCATGGCCATAATTCCCCCGATCACCGCCACCAGCGCATAATTAATATAAGAAATACTCACCACCGCAGGAACCATGGTTGCCGCATAACTCTGAGCTCCCGTTCCCTCCCGGCGCAGTTTCTCATTCTTCTCCCGGAAAATCTCCATGCACTTCTCTTCGTGGTTAAATACTTTCACCACCTTCTGACCGCTGACCATCTCCTGAATATAACCGTCCAGGTCTCCCAGCGAAAGCTGCTGACGGGCAAAATAAGCGGAACTTCTCCGGCCGCTGAACTGAATATAGAGAAACATGATAATATAGCAGATCAGCACCAGAAAAGAAAGCTTCCAGTTAAGGACAAAAAGCATGGTCAGGGTGCCTGCAATCTGGATAAAACTCTGAATCACCACTGCAAAACTGTTATTCAGGGCATCTGAAATAGTATCTACATCATTGGTAAAAGAACTCATGATGTCCCCGTGGCGCCGGGTATCAAAAAAAGAGACCGGAAGCTCCTGTAAATGGGCAAACAAATCTCTCCGGATATCACAGAGAACTTTCTGGGCTGCCCGCACCATGGTCTGGGTATAACCGTAGGCGGCCAGAACTCCGATTCCATAAATCACCGCCGTAAGCAGGATCCCCCTCACCAGCGCCCCCGTATTCCCTGCGGTGAGCGTATTGACTACCGGACGTATCATATAGGTTCCCAGCAGGTTGGAAATGGCGCTGACAGATACCAGAACAGCTACAAAAAAGAGAAGAAAGCGATGCTTTCCCATATAAGACAAAAGATATCTGACGGTAAATCTCAGATTCTTCGGTTTACTGCCCCTGCGCGCCATTTTCCCCGCCTCCTCTCATCTGAGATGCATAGATTTCCTGGTAAATCGGATCCCGCTTTAAAAGTTCCTCGTGCGTTCCCGCCGCATGGATCTCTCCATCTTCCAGGATAAAAATCTGATCCGTATTCATCACGGAAGTAATCCTCTGCGCTATAATAATCTTCGTCATACCCGGGATCCGGGTCAGAGCTTTCCGTATCTTTCCCTCCGTTGCCGTATCTACAGCACTGGTCGAATCATCAAAGATAATAATTTTCGGCTTTTTCAGCAAAGTCCGGGCAATGCAGAGCCTCTGCTTCTGCCCTCCGGAGACATTAACACCTCCCTGCCCCAGATCTGTGTCCAGACCCTTGGGCATCTTTTCAAGGAATTCGTCAGCACAGGCCATACGGCAGGCCTCCCAGATTTCTTCCTCCTCTGCCCGCTCTTCCCCCCAGAGAAGATTTTCCCGCACAGTCCCGGAAAAAAGCACGTTTTTCTGAAGTACAATCCCTACTGAGTCCCTCAGTGTTTTAAGATCATAGGAACGGACATCTCTTCCCCCCACCAGGACCTGGCCGCAGGTGGCATCGTAAAGCCGGGGAATCAGCTGTACCAGCGTAGTTTTCGCTGATCCCGTTCCTCCGATGATCCCCACCGTCTGGCCGGATCTGATGTTAAAAGTGATATTCTTAAGGGCATACTCTTTAGCCTCATCTTTGTATTTAAAAGAAACGTCTCTGAACTGGACACTCCCGTCCGCTACCTGGCGCGCCCCGTCTTCCGGGGATGACAATACCGGAACCTCATCCAGGATTTCACTGATTCTTCTGGCACTGGCCAGCGACCGGGTAAGCATAAGAAATACATTGGAGATCATCATAAGAGAATTCATCACCTGCATGACATAGCTCAAAAAGCCGGTAAGATTTCCCACTTCAAGGCTTCCGCCCAGGATCATATTTCCTCCAAACCACATGATCAGCACAGTAGCTGTATACATCACAAGCTGAAAAGCCGGCAGATTCAGCACCACAAAATGAAACGTTTTTCTGCTGGTATCTGCCAGATCCCTGTTCACCTGCTCAAACTTCTCCTCCTGATATTCTCCCCGCACAAAAGCCTTTACCGCCCGGATCGCCGTAGTACTTTCCTCTACCACACTGTTGAGCCGGTCTACTGCTTTTTGCAGAACTCCGTACAGCGGCGCCGCTTTACGCACCACTGCAAATAAAATAAGTCCCAGAACAGGAGTAGTCACCAGAAAGACCAGCGCCAGTTTCGGATTCATCCAGGCGGAAAGCCCTATTCCCATGAGCATCATGATCGGGCTTCTGACCAGCGGCCGGATCCCGCCGGTAAGTGCGTTCTGCAGAACTGTCACATCCGTAGTCATTCGAGTCACCAGAGATGAAGTTTCAAAATGATCCAAATTGGAGAATGCGTAGCTCTGTACTTTCTCAAACTCTGCTTCCCGCACATTTGCTCCCCATCCATAAGCTGCCCGGGCTGCATATCTGGCATAGAGAAGACCGGTAAGCAGGGAAAGGAGGGCACAGATTCCCATCTGCACCCCCTTCTCCAGAATAAAAGAAACGTCATAATTTTTTACACCCACATCGATGATATCCGCCATAAGGACTGGTATCACCAGCTCAAATGCCGTCTCCGCAATCACCAGCACCGATCCGATGAGGAGATCTTTTTTATACGAACCAAAATATCCAAACAGTTTTTTTAAATCATTCATCCGGCTTCCTGCCTTCCGCTCTTTTTTTATCGTAGATAATTATAGAGCGAAGTATCTCTCCTGTCAATGCGCCTGTTCTGTTTCCTCATCTTCTGCCGGTCTCCATGCTTTTCCAAATTTTACATCCCGGAAAAGAGCAGACAGGCCGGTAATCTGCTTCAGACGCAGAATCTCGTCTTTATCCATGCCCAAATGCTTGGAGATCCATGCATCGGAACGGCCCAGTTCCTGCAGTTCCTTTACAATATTGCTCATCAGATTCACGTTATGGGTACCGCGGGCTCTGTTATGACGGATTGTACTGGCCATCCGTTTGTCCAGGGGCTTCTGAATGACAGATACCGGCAGCATCCCTTTTTCCCTCTCATAAATATCTTCATGTTCCAGGATTACCCGATAGCGGTGAAACCCGTCTACGATAATATACTTGTCATGTTCCTTATCGTAATAACAGACAATTGGCATCGTATATCCGTCTTCTTTGATACTGTCATAGAGAAGTTTCATCTCCGGCGGTGCCACCGCGTTGGGATTATAGGTATTTGCTTCGATTTTTTCCACAGGTACGGAAATCACATTATAAACAGGACTTTTATACTCCATATTCTATCTCCTCCACACCTTTATATTTTTCCTTGATCAGGTCAATCTGTTTCTGCTGTTCCCGCGTAAGGCCAAAACCCATAAAACGGCAGTTATGATCATTCTTTAAAATGCAGTAACACATCCTTTTCCAGCTGGGAATATCCTTGGTTGACTTAATATCATCTGTCGAATCCGGAATCTTTCCCAGAAAGATCACCCTGGACTTTTTACTCTTGGTATAATTGGACACTCCATTTCTCTGGATCTGGTAACCCTTGCTTTCCAGTTCCTGGATCGTCTCCTCATCCAAGCCTCCCCCGGTAGTCTGCCAGAATTCTATAGATGAATTAAATTTTTTCACATAATTGTTGCGCAGCCGGGCCGGAAGCGTATCCAGCAGAAACAGCGTATAGGACTTCCAGGTATGCCCCGGAGGCAGCGTCACATTCCGGTAGCCCATCGCTTTTGTGCGGCCATAGATACTGGCAAAATTGGCGCCCCGGACCCTTCCCACCAGTTTGATCCAGACATCCGGATCAATAACCCGGTAAAGATTTAAAGCATCCTTGGAGTAATCATTAAATGGAGAAGCCACCCGCATCTGGGAAACTTTAAGCCCCGCTTTATAATAGAGATCATAAAGCTCATTGTAATCATAGTCAAAAAGAAAGTTTGCATGCCACACATCCTGAGATGACCAGTCATAAAGCGGAGAAGCGCACCAGACATCTTTAAACTGCTTGGTGATCCAGCACTCATTCTTATACTCGCATCTCTTGTTCAGAAAACCACTGTATCGCTGCATAGACTCATCCGCCCGCATCCCCAGAAGACATACTGTCTTTTTATTTCCATGAGAGATCCGGTACCAGCGCCCGAACTGTTTTGCCAGATCTTCCTGGTGCATTTTATAGCGGTAAGTGGTAATTGGATTATTCTCCAGATTGATCACATATTCTTTCTGGGGCATGGGACGCACCCAGGCCTCCTGTTTTTTATCATCCCAGGGATACCAGAACATCTCATAGCTGCTGAGAGCTGTGCGCGTCGCCATGGGAAGACATACCCAGTAAGGTTCCACAACCCGCTTAATCCGCTCAAACGTGCGCTCCACGTACTGGGAAGTCAATGTGTACTGCGCTTCAAAATCCTGATGAAAGACTCCCAGTTTCTTCCCCGGATAATATTTCTTCCGATAATCCAACACCAGATTCAACAAAAGCCCGCTGTCCTTTCCTCCGGAAAATGACACAAAAATATTATCAAATTCCTCAAAAATAAGTTTCAGCCGATCCTGAAGCGCTTCATAGACATCCTGTTCCAAATACTGCCGTATCAAAATTTTTCCCCCTGTCACTGGTAAAATTTTCCATTCAGTTGTAAATAAATGTAACATATTGGAGAAATTTATTCAATACTGTCGAAACCGCGGACGCAAAAAGGGAAGGCTCTCCCGGCAGCACAAACCTGCTGCAAAAGCCTCCCTTTCTTCTTATTCTTCATCGGTATAAGTTCGTTCAATGTGCATAGCCAGATACCCAATCTCAATTTCCGGTAGCACTTTTTTTAACTGTCTTCCCAGATGGCCGCATACCATAACAGCAATCTCATATGCTCTCGGGAACTCCTGCCGGGCATATGAATTGATATCCAGCTTCAATGTTTCCCCTGTCAGCGCCCGGGCCGCCATATATTTAATATGGTTCATCAAACGATTATAGGAAAGTGTTTTAACGTTAATTTTCCGCCCCAAATCCTTCTCGATAATTGTAATACACTCCCGAACAGCTCCGGCAATTTGCATGGCACTGGAAACTTTTTCACCTCCAACTGCCGAATGGACATGAAGAGCTGCATACCCAATCTCATCATCTGGAACATAGATCGCGTCCATTTTCCAAAGCAGTTCCCGGATTACAGAAGCCACCTGAAATTCCCTCGGAAACAGAGCCTGTATATCCGGAGTCAGAAGATTAATAATCTTCTCCCCCTTTTTCAGACGTCTGGCCGCAAAAGCCAGATGATCTGCCAGAGGGAATAGTACCGCGCGGTCAATTTCTCCAAACTCCGCTTCCGCTGCTTTTAGAACGGCATCCGCGATTTCCAGAAATTTAGGATCCAGTTCTTTTAAAAGTTCCCGGGCAGTTCCTTTTTCTGAAACTGCCCGCAGAGAATATACCGTTACTCCTTCTTCCGCCTCTATTCTCTGGCTCACTTTTTTCCCAAATCCGATTCCTTTTCCCATAAGCAGATATTCCTGACAGCCTTCGCTGTCCAGTGCCAGAATCGCATTATGATTCAGCGCTTTCGCTACACGATACATCTTTTTTTCTGTCCCCCCGCCATTCTCATTCTTTTATCTTTGTTCCATTTTACTACGCATAAAAATCAATTGCAAATAAATCCTCACCAGCTTTGATATTTCCCTCTTTCAAAAGACGAACTTTCTGATTATCTTCCAGTGCCGTACAGATAACAGGAGATACCAGAGACGGTGCATGCATTTTTAAATAGTCAAGATCGATCTTCATGATAGGTTCCCCTTTTTTTACTTTCCCCTCTTCTTTCAAGATCTCAAATCCCTGACCGTTCAGAGTAACCGTATCAATTCCAATATGAAGCAAAAGATCAATTCCATCTGCCGTCTTAATCCCCACAGCATGTCTGGTCGGAAATACAAAACAGATTTCTCCATCTGCCGGAGCAGTAATAACCTCCTCTTCCGGCTCTATCACTGCTCCATCGCCCATCATTTTTCCGGCAAATCCCTCATCAGGTGCTGTTTCTAACGCCGCAGCCCGTCCTGAAGCCGGACTCGCAATAAAAAGTGTCTTTATAACCTTCTTTTTCTGCGAGATCTTTTTCTCTGTTTCTTTTTGCTCTTTCTCTCCAGGCTCCATCGTCTGTAACATCTCTGCCTCCGGCATATTTTCCAGATACTCTTCCAGATCAGATTTTATCACAGTTACTTTTGGTCCGTAAATAATCTGTACGCCATTCCCCTTATGAACCACGCCAGAAGCCCCTGTACTCTTCAACAGTTCATCGTCTACCAGAGAAGCTTCATATACGGTACAGCGCAGTCTCGTCGCGCAGCAGTCTATGTCAGAAATATTCTTTTTTCCGCCAAGCCCACTGCAAATACGTGCAGATACTGTATATTCTCCCTTCTGTTCTCTTTCATTTTTTTCCCGTTTTTTTGTATCAACATCTTTTCTCGTATAAAGCTTTACTTCCTCACTGTCATCTCTTCCCGGTGTTTTATAATTAAATTTGCGGATCATAAAGGAAAAAATGAAATAATACATTACAAAATAAACAAGCCCGACTACTACAATCCAAATCCATCCTGTCTTTTTATTTCCCTGCAGAATTCCAAAAAGAAACATATCGATCAGTCCGCCGGAAAAAGTCATACCCACCCCTACATTTAAGATATGCATCAGCATATAAGCAAATCCGGCAAATATACAGTGTACTGCATACATCAGAGGAGCTACAAAAAGGAACGTAAATTCCAGCGGTTCTGTAATTCCCGTCAGCATGGAGGTAAGTGCTGCTGAAAGCAGAAGTCCTGCTACCGCTTTTCTCTTTTCTGGTTTTGCCGCCCGATACATAGCCAAGGCGGCACCAGGAAGTCCAAAAATCATAAGAGGAAATTTTCCAGACATAAAACGGGTAGCAGACACTGCAAAATGACTGACCGTAGGATCCGCAAGCTGGGCAAAGAAAATATTCTGCGCCCCTTCCACTACCTTTCCTGCTACTTCCAGAGTTCCGCCCACTCCGGTCTGCCAGAAAGGCAGATAGAATACATGATGCAGCCCAAAGGGAAGAAGCGCCCGTTCCAGGACTCCATAAACCCACGTTCCTGCATAACCAGAACTCAAAACCAAATCACCAATGCTGTAAATTCCACCCTGTACAACCGGCCAGATGTAATACATGGCAATTCCTACTACTGTATAAACAAGTGCACTGATAATTGGTACAAACCTGGTGCCTCCAAAGAAAGAAAGCACCTGTGGCAGTTCAATCCGATAAAAGCGATTGTGAAGGGCTGCCACTCCCAGACCTACCAGAATACCACCGAACACTCCCATCTGAAGAGATGTAATTCCCAGCACAGAAGCAGAAGCTCCTTCCAGCAGATTTTCCGTTCCGCCATGAATTTTAATCATAGCGCTGATAGACGCATGCATAATAAAAAAGGCAATCACTGCTGCCAGTGCAGACACTTCTTTTTCCTTTTTCGCCATCCCAATGGCTACACCCATGGCAAAAACCAGAGGAAGATTATCAAATACAATACTTCCTGCCGAACTCATCACACTGAAAACAGCATTTAAAATGGTTCCCGGCCCCATAATTCCCATAAGCCCATACGTCCGAAGCATAGTTTCATTGGTAAGGGAAGAACCAATCCCCAACAAAAGGCCAGCCACAGGCAGAATCGCAATAGGAAGCATAAATGATCTTCCCACTCTCTGAAGCACTCCAAAAATTTTGTCTTTCATTTTTCTCTTTCTCCTTTTTCAGGAAATGCTTTTGCGCCTCTGACTTCTTTTCCTCAGGTACTCCTCCCGGACAGGACTATCTTGAGAAACAAAAAAGGCATTAACACACATAAACACTCCTGTTATTTATGTATAGTTAATGCCTGCTTACCAGTTACATACTATGTTATTTACTATATCGCTGTCAATTCCCTTTGTCAAGCCCTGATTTTATAAGATCAGCATGGCATCCCCAAAGGAGAAGAAACGGTATCTTTCCTGCACTGCCACCTCATAAGCGTGGAGAATCTGCTCTTTCCCCGCCAGCGCCGACACCAGCATCAAAAGCGTGGATTCCGGAAGATGAAAATTTGTAATCAGCCCGTCGATCATCCGAAACTGAAAACCGGGATAAATAAAAATCTCTGTCCATCCGCTTCCCGCTTTTAAGACCCCGTCCTCCCCGACGGCACTCTCCAGTGTCCGGCAGCTGGTCGTTCCCACCGCGATCACCCGGCCCCCGGCGGCTTTTGTCTCATTAATCAGCCTTGCCTGATCTTCTTCCACAACATAAAACTCCGAATGCATATGGTGCTCCAGCACATTGTCCACCTTCACCGGCCGGAACGTTCCCAGGCCCACATGGAGCGTCACATGAGCGATGTTCACACCCATCTCCCTGATCTCTCCCAGCAGTTCTTCTGTAAAATGAAGCCCCGCCGTAGGAGCCGCTGCAGACCCGTCATGTTTCGCGTAGACAGTCTGATACCGGTTCCGGTCTTTTAACTTGTGGGTAATATAGGGCGGCAGAGGCATCTCACCCAGCTGATCTAAGATTTCTTCAAAAATCCCCTCGTAAGAAAAGCGGATCAGACGGTTCCCCTCCTCCACCACATCAATAATCTCACCGGTCAGCAGTCCGTCTCCAAAAGAAATTACTGTGCCCGGCTTTGCCTTCTTTCCCGGTTTTACCAGAATTTCCCAGACATCATCCGGTTTTCTTTTCAGAAGCAGTACTTCGATCAGGGCATCTGTCCCCACCTTATGTCCGTACAGTCTGGCCGGGATTACTCTGGTATCATTGACTACCAGGCAGTCTCCCGGTTTTAAAAACTGCTTGATCTCACGGAAATGATGATGAGAAATTGCGCCCGTCTTCCTGTCCAGATGAAGGAGCCTGGAGCTGGCCCGGTCTTCCAGCGGATCCTGTGCGATCAGTTCCTGGGGAAGATCAAAATAAAAATCTGATGTTTTCATAGTTTCACCCGTCATACGTCTTATCCTTCTCCACTAATGTGGCCTTTCCGTCAGTAATATCGATTACATTAATCCCGCAGTTCGGCGGCACCTGTCCTCTCCAGAAATCTTTCAGATCGCCGCCCAGAAGATTCTGCATAAGCGCCCTGGTCACCGCCCCGTGCACCACGATCAGAATCGTCTCATCCCGGCGGGCAGGATTCTCCAGAAGTTCCTGCAGAAATTCTTTGGTCCGCGCACAGAGTTCCGGAATGGATTCCCCTTCTTCTTCAGGCCTGTAAGAAGCCGGATCCTGAAAAAACTTTTTAAACAGATCAAGCGGTACTTCCGGGTGTTCCGGAGAGATACGGCAGCCCTCCCATTTTCCAAAAGAAATTTCTTTCAGGCGTTCATCTGTCTCAAAGGGAAGTTCCCTCCCTCCTGTCATAAGGCGGGCTGTCACTACAGCCCGCTTTAGCGGACTGGCGAAAACGCGGTGAAAAGGCACTTGTGCAAGTGCCTTTCCCGTGAGTTCTGCCAATGCAATGCCTTTTTCATTCAATTCCACATCTGTACTTCCCTGAAGCCGTTTTTCCCGGTTCCACAAAGTTTCTCCGTGTCTTGCTATATACAGCCGCATATCTGCTCTCCTCTTTACTGGCGCAGCTGGATTCCCAGACTCTCCAGACCATTTAAGATCTTCTTCATAGCTGCGGAAACCTCTGCCTCCTCCAGTGTTTTCTCTGCTGAACGGAACACGATCGAATAGGCCATAGACTTATAACCCTCCTGGATCTGGCTGCCTTCGTAAATATCAAAAAGACTGCAGTGTTCCAGAATCTTTCCACCTCTCTGCTCGATCATATGCTCAATGTCTCCAGCCAGGATCTGTTTGGGAACTACCATACTGATGTCCCGGTTCACAGCCGGATATTTTGCAATCCCTGTATATTTTCTGTCAAAAGAAGCTTTCTCCACCACTGCCGGGATATCGAGTACCGCGAGATACGCCCTGGTTCCAATACCGTAATTGGCAGCCACAGCCGGATGGACTTCTCCCAGATATCCCATCACTTCTCCCTCATACCGGATCTCAGCCTGACGGCCGGGATGAAGAAACGGTTTTCCTGCCTTCGGATCATACTCAGCCTTTTTATGCATGCCCGCCTTGTCAAAGAAATCTTCTACAACACCTTTCATATCATAGAAATCTCCGTCGTCATACATACCCAGAGTAAACGTCATTTTTTCCTCCGGAAGCTCGGTCAGAGGCAGACTCTTGGGAAGATAGACATTTCCCAGTTCATAGAGACGGACCCCTTTATTTCTCCGGTTGTAGTTGGTAGCCAGAGAGGTCAGCATTCCGTTAAGGGAAACGGTCCGCATGATAGAGAAATCTTCTCCCAGCGGATTGGCGATGGTTACCGCCTGACGCAGCGGACTGTCCGCCGGAATCAGAAGCCGGTCAAAAACTCTGGGGCTCTCGAAAGAGTAGCACATTCCCTGAGAAAATCCGCAGAACTCAGCCACATCTCTGGCCACCTCTTCAATCCGCAGTTTGAAAGGCAGCTTCCCGGTTGTGGCTTCTCCCTTCGGCAGCGTAGTGGGAATGTTGTCATATCCGTAAAATCTGGCCACCTCTTCCGCCAGATCGGCAGTCCGGAAAATATCATGCCGGAAGGTGGGCGCAACAATCTCATTTGCCGCCTCATCGTAAGTAAGCTCTACTTTTTCCAGATAAGCCAGCATCTCTTCCTTGGTCAGTTCTGTTCCCAGAAGTTCATTAATTTTCTCCGGGTCAAATCCTACTCTGACCGGCTCTTTCTTTTTGCTGTACACGTCAACCATACCGCCTACAACTTCTCCCGCGCCCAGCTCTTCCATCAGCTGACATGCACGGTCAATCGCGGCCTGCGCGTTATTGGGATCCAGCCCCTTCTCAAATTTTCCGGAAGCATCGGTTCTGTGACCCAGACGCTTGGAGGTCAGACGGATATTGGTACCGTCAAAGCAGGCTGCCTCGAAAAGCACTGTCTTCACCTCATCCGTGATCATAGAATTTTCTCCGCCCATAATTCCGGCAATTCCCACCGTTTTCTCGGCGTCACAGATCATCAGCATATCTTTATCCAGGGTTCTCTCCTGGCCGTCCAGCGTAGTGAATTTCTCTCCGTCTCCGGCACAGCGTACTACGATCTTATGTCCGGAAATGGTATCCAGATCGTATGCATGCATAGGCTGCCCGAACTCCTCCATCACATAATTGGTGATATCAACCAGATTGTTGATAGGACGGATTCCATTGGCTGCCAGACATCTCTGCATCCATTTGGGAGAAGGTCCAATCTTCACATTCTTTACCACCCGGGCAATGTAACGGGGACACAGCTCCTTCTCCAGAACTTCCACCTGTACATAATCTGAAGTTTTCTCCTCATTTCCGGTTACTTTCACCTGCGGCGGACAGAATTTCTTTCCAAAAGTCGCTGCCGCCTCCCTTGCGATTCCGATCACACTGTAACAGTCCACCCGGTTGGAGGTAATTTCATACTCAAAAACCACATCGTCAAGACCCAGTTCGGAAACAGCGCTCGCTCCCACCGGTGCATCTTCCGGGAAAATATAGATTCCGTATTCCGGCGCCTCCGGATACATATTCCGGTCGCTTCCCAGCTCTTCAATAGAGCACATCATGCCGCAGGATTCCACACCTCTTAATTTTCCCTTTTTAATCCGTATTCCACCCGGCGTTTTTTTGCCGTCATGGCCTCCGGCCACCCGGCCGCCGTCCAGAACAACAGGAACTTTATCCCCTTCTTTCACATTGGGAGCTCCGGTCACGATCTGCACCGTCTCTGTTCCCACATTCACCTGGCAGATGATCAGTTTATCTGCATCCGGATGGCGCTCAATCTTTTCTATCTGGCCGATCACAATATTTTCCAGATCTGCATCCAGTCTCTCAAATCCTTCCACCTTTGTTCCGGATAACGTCATTGCATCTGTATATTCCTGAGCCGTCACATCCAGATCCGGCACATATCTCTTAATCCATGATAATGATGTATTCATCTTCTTCTCCTTTATCTCTTACTTCAAAAGATTCGCCTTCTGCTTCGCAGTGCGGCCAGAACTTCGTTGCCTGACGGAATCTGCCCGACCGCTTCGCTTATCGGGCAGCACGGCTGGCCTTCTGCTTCGCAGTGCGGCCAGCCTAGAACTGTTTCAGGAAGCGATAGTCGTTTTCGTAGAGCAGGCGCATATCGTCAATTTCATATTTTAAAAGCGCAATACGCTCCAGCCCCATTCCGAAAGCAAAACCTGTATATTCTTCCGGATCAATGCCGCACATCTCCAGCACGTGCGGATGTACCATACCGCATCCCAGGATTTCGATCCAGCCGGAACCTTTACAGAAACGACATCCCTTTCCGCCGCATTTAAAGCAGCTGACATCCACTTCCGCTGAAGGCTCTGTGAACGGGAAATGATGCGGACGGAATTTTGTCTTTGTCTCCGGCCCGAACAGTTCTCTGGCAAATTCCTCCAGAGTTCCTTTCAGATCCGCAAAAGTGATATGCCGGTCGATCACCAGGCCCTCGATCTGATGGAAAGACGGAGAATGTGTTGCATCCACCTCATCGGAACGGAACACTCTTCCCGGAGCGATCATGCGGATCGGCAGTTTCCCTTTTTCCATGGTACGTGCCTGTACCGGAGAAGTCTGAGAACGGAGACAGATCTTGTCATCAATAAAAAATGTATCCTGCTCATCCCTCGCCGGATGGCCTTCCGGAATATTTAACTTTGTAAAATTATAATCCTGATATTCTACTTCCGGCCCTTCCACTACCTCGTAGCCCATGCCGATAAAGATCCGCTCCACCTCTTCCAGAGCAATGGTATTCGGATGGCGGTGACCCACATCTGCCTTCTTAGCCGGAAGTGTCACATCGATCACTTCCTCCGCCAGCTTTTTCTCCATGAGAGCCTTCTCCATCGTGGACTTGCTTTCCTCCAGGAGAACCTCTATCTTCTCTCTCACCTCGTTTACCAGCTGTCCCACCTTCGGTCTGTCCTCCGGAGCCACATCCTTCATTCCTTTTAAAACTGCTGTCAGCTGTCCCTTTTTCCCGAGGACATTGACCCGCACATCATTCAGTTTTTCCAGCGCATCTGCCGCCTGGATTTTTTCTGTGGTCTCACTTAAGATGACCTGCAGTTTCTCTCTGATGTTTCCTTCGCTCATCGCAATTCTCCTTTTCTACATCCTGATCTTTTCCTGTGAAATAAAAAAGCCCCATCCCTCCTGCGAGGGACGAAGCTTAAAAGTTCCGCGGTACCACCCTGATTTCCGGATTTTCCGCAATCCGGACTCTCTTTCTCTGCTTAACGCGCAGCTACGTCATTTCCTACTGTTGTTTCAGAAATGAAGCTCCGGTGTGAAACTCAGAAGAGCGCTGAACTTAAAGAGGCTTTCAGCCGACGACCTCTTTTCTCTGAAAGAAGCAAACTTCCTACCTGCACCATCACAGCCTTTGGTCTGCTCTTATTCTAAGCAAGTTTTTGCACAAAGTCAAGGAAAACTTAATCATTTTCCCGGACTTTTTCCATCAGCTCTTTGTACTCACTCTGAATTTTCTCCACTGCCGTCTGCTGCAGGCGCCGGAACTTATCTTCAAAATAGGCATTTATCTCCGCTCCGATCAAAACAATGCACATGCAGAAATACATCCACAGCATAACCAGCATGATCGTAGTAAGACTTCCGTACATATTGGACATTCCGTCAAAATAATCCAGGTAAAACGAAAATCCAAGGGAAAATAAAGACCAGGCTACCGCGCTGATTACAGCGCCGGGAATCTGACTCTTAAAAGAAGCCTTCCTGTTAGGCACTACTTTATATAAAACCAGGAAAAAAATTGCCAGCACCACCAGCGCAATTCCGGTCCGCATACTGATCACCATGGAAGTCAGCCGGGCAATCACAGGAATATGCACCTCCAGTTTTCTCTGAATACTGTTTCCAAAAACCAGAAGTATCAGTGTGGAAACCAGCGCCAGAAGAAGCATCAGCGTATAAAATGCCGAACGCAGCCGGTTGAAAAGATAAAACCGGGTTTCACGCACATGGTAAATACTGTTCAGACCGTTGGTAAGCGCCTGAATCCCCTTTCCCGCAGACCACAGGGTAAAAACAGCAGAAATCGGAACAACCGCTGCAGACTTTGTGTAAACTTCCTGAACAATACCGGCGATCAGATCCCGGATTCCGCCGTTTTCCGGCACAAATTGAAAAATCCCCTCCAGAATCATCTCCTGAGTGATCGGCGTATAACGCACCAGCGTGACCAGAAGCAGAAGGCAGGGGATAAAAGAAAGCAGGATAAAATAGGCACCCTGCGCTGCATAGGCACTTACATGATCCTGCTGTATTCTCTTAAAAAATCCATCCAGACTCTTAAGCATCCGTCTCATTTCATTTCCTCTTCTTCTGTTATTTCTATATTTTGAAAGAAAAAGTTCAGAATCTCCTCCCAGCTTTTTCCCTCCTGCGCCATCTGATCCGCTCCGTTCTGGCTCATCCCCACTCCATGCCCATAGCCGCCTCCCAGGATCCGAACGGACCGAATCTGACCGTTTTCCTCCTTCACTGGTTCGCAGTAAAAATAGGCACTCGGCAAAATACTCATCTCACCGGAAACTGTCCTTCCTCCCCTCTCAACCGGAAGATCACCGGGGGAAAGCCACTGCCTGATCTCATACTCATTTGTCAGGATCCGGCTTTTCTGCGTTCCCTGCAGTTCCAGCTGCTTCACGACACCGCTCTCTCCCCGCTCTTTTACCCGGATAGTGCACAGCTCTCCTCCCTCGGTCTCCAAAAGCCGAAAGCGCTCCTGCAGCGTTTCAAAAGGGAATTCTACTTTCCAACGATACCAGGTCTCCCCCTGATCATAACTTGGGGCCTCCGATTGGATAAAGGAGGAAAAAGCTTCTTCTGTCTCCAGATTTTTCTCCTCCTCACCCAGATAAGTACTTTTCAGATACGTCTCCTTCGTCTCCCCATTCCAGACTTCATCTGTGCTTGTGTGCCCGCAGGAGGTGGAAAAAAAGTAAGCCGTGATCAGCTTTCCTCCTGAAGTCATTACTTTCCCGGCCGTCTCCTGCACAGCCCGGTCGGTTCTCTCATGACTCTCCATATTATTATATACCTGAAAAGACACGGTATCATCCACATCTCCGAAGTACTTCTCCATCCGCCCCTCTTCCAGCGCTTTGCAGGCATAGGTGCGGGCACAGACCGCCTGCGCTTTAAGAGCTTCCATCTCATAAGACGCCGGCATCTCGCTGGGAACCACATAGCGCAGATACGTTTCCAGCCCCACTTCATTGATCAGAAGCAGTCCTTCTTCTGTTTTTCGGATTTCCAGCACCCCTTCATAGGATGGATTTCCCAGATCCCTGTGCAGAGAGTGAACCGTTATTTTTTCCCCGTTTTCTCCTGCAAGGCGCAGAACTCCTTCCCCCAGAAGCGGACTTTCGCCGGTGAGTTCCAGCTTTTCTCCCGGCCCGGCTGCCGCTTCCTTCCCTTCCGCGAGACAAG
>OLQH01000861.1_pt1 | contig 29269 bp, 24 predicted proteins | sample 1672671 | NCBI WGS metagenome assembly OLQH01 (sample SAMEA3136712, study PRJEB25190) | human gut metagenome
ACTCTCGGGTTTTCTGTGAACTTTGTTCACAAAAAACACCTCGCGGAATGTTACCTGTGAACAGTAACGTTTATCATTCTTTCCACCGAACCAACAAAACTTGCCACTGACAGATCCTTTCCAATGCCATGCAACCAAAAAAGAAAATCTCCTGTCGACCTATCCGCCAACAGAAGATTTTCTTTTTTCTTTTACGCTTATTAATGAATCAATGTAATCGTAGAGAACAACGATGCCAAGGTATTGGCAACTGTGGACATACTCTTGATAAAGATATCCAGTGCCACGCCGACAACGTCTTTTCTTGTATCACCAACGGTATCACCGGTAACTGCTGCTTTGTGAGCGGCTGAGCCTTTTCCATGTCCTTCCAGCGCTTCGCTCTCGATGTATTTTTTCGCATTGTCGAAAGCTCCACCGGAGTTACCCATAAACAGTGCTCGCGGAATCGCCACGATCGTAGCACCGATCAGGATACCGCCTACAAACTGTACACCAAAGATAAATCCGCCGATGACCGGGATGCAAAGTGCCAGTACGGATGGAACAACCATTTTCTTCAATGCCTGGTTTGCAGCCATACCGATCAGTTTGTTATAATCCGGTTTTACCTTTCCTTCCAGAACACCAGGAGTAGAAAGCATCTTATCACCCTCGTCTGCCATCAGTTTGGCTGACTCGATGGTGTTATCGGTAAGCATTGCGGAGAAATACTCGATCAGTGCGCCACCGATCAGACCGCCCGCAACCACGATGAAGGATGCGATATTCAATACCGGCTCTTCTCCTTTTGCTGTATAGTTTCCTACATAAGCCACGATCAGGGAAACTGCTGCAAATGCCGCAGAACCGATAGCAAATCCTTTTCCGATCGCCGCTGTCGTATTTCCTACTGAATCCAGCTTGTCCGTGATGATACGTACTTTATGTTCCAGATGACAGGACTCTGCCAGTCCACCGGCATTGTCTGCGATCGGTCCGAAGGCATCGATGGAAACCGTTGCTCCCACGAACGAAAGCATACCCAGTGCGGAAATCGCGATTCCATACGTTCCGCTGATCTTACCGGAGATAAACAGTGCGATACCGATGATTAGGATCGGCAGCAAGGTAGAACGGGATCCGATCGCATCACCTTTTGTGATAACGAAAGCCTCACCTTCGATCGCCATCTCTGCCAGTTCTTTCGTCGGTTTGTATTTATCGCTGGTGTAATATTCCGTGATACTTCCGATTGCGATTCCGCTGACAATACCGAGAATACTCGAGATCCACGGAGAAATCCATCCACATACCATCTCTTCATATAACGGAACATTTCCAAACATCATATAAGAAGCAACCAGCCCCAGGATAACTGTAATTCCTGCGGAGATCCAGGTGGCAAGATTCAGTTCTTTTGACGGGTCATCTCCCATCTTCCGTACAAATGCATAACTCAGACCGATCAGACATCCAATCAGTCCGGCACCGGCAAGAATCACCGGGAAAATGATCATACGGACAAATGTTTCATCCGATACATTCACGATTCCATTGATAAATAACGTAACTGCAATCATGATGGAAGCTGCAATGGTTGCCACGAAGCTTTCCAGAAGGTCAGAACAGTTACCTGCGATATCGTTGACATTATCTCCGATAAAGTCTGCAATAACGTTTGGAACACGGCTGTCATCCTCCGGCATGTCATGACGAATCTTGGCAAGAATATCAGAGGAAATATCTGCAGCCTTCGTATAGTTACCACCTGCAACCCTGTTGAACATGGCTACGATCGAACATCCCAGAGAGTAGGTAGTGATTCTCATGATGGAAGGATTGCCCTCCAGATTTGCCACCAGTCCGTGACCTGTCGCGTGTGGATCTACACCCCAGATGATCAACACCAGTAACAGTCCCAGCATACCAAATGCCTGTACCGCAATACCGCTGACACTTCCACCGCTCAATGCTACTTTTACAGTCTCTCCGATGGAAAGTGACTCTCTTGCCTTGTTGGCAGTACGTACATTGGCATAGGTCGCACTCTTCATACCAATGATACAAACCAGACTGCTCATCAGCCCGCCAAGCAGAAATGTGATTCCACTTGTGGCTTCTACAAATAAACTGAATACCAGAGCAATGATAACACCAATAATTGCGATTACCTTAAACTCTGCTTTCAGAAATGTACCCGCACCACTTCGAATGATACCGGCCATCTCTATCATCTCGTCGGTTCCTTCTTTCAGTTTCTTCACTTTGTTGAAGTTGAAAAGGACAAAAACGAGAGCAACTACTACGACAGCTAACACTGCGTACCAAAAAACGGAACTATCCATAAGCTCCACCCCCATAAAATATATTTTTGCAAATTACCGCCTCACCCGGTAACGATTGCCCCAAATAACTTTATATTTTATAAAAATAAAGACTCTTTCCACCCCTGTAAATCGCCTTTATTTTCATGAATCGACCTTCTTCCCACTTTAGCATCATAGTATCATACATTTTTCTATTTTACAAGATTTTTTCTCTGTATTTTCATCTATTTTGTATATCATTTTCCTTTTCTTTCTTTTATCTCATTGCCATTTTGCATAATTTTTATTATATATTTACAGTTTTCTTCTTATTATTTTCACAACTTTTTATTTCGCTTTTATTATTTTTTATCATCACGCAAAAAAGACCCCGGGGTCTGAATCACTTCAGACCTTCGGGGTCAATCTTTACGTTTGGACACAATTCATGTTTTCACATGACTTTATATAATTTGAAATTATTTCTGGTTGATTGCTGCCTGAGCTGCTGCCAGTCTTGCGATCGGCACACGGAACGGTGAGCAGGAAACATAGTCCAGACCCAGTTTGTTGCAGAATTCTACAGAACTTGGATCTCCACCGTGTTCTCCACAGATACCTACATGCAGGCTTGGATTAACCGGTTTTCCTAATTTCAGAGCCATATCCATCAGTTTGCCAACACCTACCTGATCCAGTTTTGCAAATGGATCGTTTTCGAAGATCTTAGCATCATAGTAAGCATCCAGGAATTTACCAGCATCATCACGGGAGAAGCCGTATGTCATCTGTGTCAGGTCGTTTGTACCGAAGCAGAAGAAGTCAGCTTCTTTAGCGATCTCGTCTGCAGTCAGAGCTGCTCTCGGGATCTCGATCATGGTACCAACTTCATATGTCAGGTCGCTGCCAGCTGCTGCGATTTCTGCATCTGCTGTCTCAACAACGAATTTCTTAACATATTTCAGCTCTTTGATATCGCCTACCAGCGGAATCATGATTTCCGGTTTTACATTCCAGTCCGGATGAGCTTTCTTAACGTTGATAGCTGCACGGATAACTGCGCTTGTCTGCATCTTAGCGATTTCCGGATAAGTTACAGCCAGACGGCATCCACGATGACCCATCATCGGGTTGAACTCATGCAGAGAATCGATGATAGCTTTGATCTGCTCAACAGTTTTACCCTGAGCGTCAGCCAGTTTCTTGATATCTTCTTCTTCAGTAGGAACGAACTCATGAAGCGGCGGATCCAGGAAACGGATAGTAACCGGGTTGCCTTCCAGAGCCTCATACAGCTTCTCGAAGTCTCCCTGCTGCTCCGGAAGGATCTTCTCAAGAGCTGCTTCTCTCTCTTCTACTGTCTCAGAGCAGATCATCTCACGGAAAGCGTCAATTCTGTCGCCCTCGAAGAACATATGCTCTGTACGGCAAAGACCGATACCTTCTGCGCCAAGCTCACGAGCTTTTTTAGCGTCAGCCGGAGTATCAGCGTTTGTACGAACCTTGAGTGTTCTGTATTTGTCAGCCCATCCCATGATTCTTCCGAACTCACCAGCGATTGTAGCGTCTACAGTCGGGATGATTCCGTCATAGATAGCACCTGTGGATCCATCAAGTGAGATGCTGTCTCCCTCGTGGAATTCTTTTCCGCCAAGTGTAAATTTCTTATTAGCTTCGTCCATTGTGATGTCACCACAACCAGATACACAGCATGTACCCATTCCACGAGCAACAACGGCTGCGTGAGATGTCATACCACCACGAACTGTCAGAATACCCTGAGCAGACTTCATACCTGTGATATCTTCTGGTGATGTCTCAAGACGTACAAGAATAACTTTCTCTCCTCTTGCAGCCCACTCTACAGCGTCATCAGCTGTGAATACGATCTTACCACAAGCAGCTCCTGGTGATGCTCCAAGTGCTTTTGCCATTGGTGTAGCAGCTTTCAGAGCTTTCGCATCGAACTGTGGGTGAAGCAGGGAATCAAGGTTACGAGGGTCGATCATTGCAACAGCCTCTTCCTCTGTTCTCATTCCTTCATCTACAAGATCACAAGCGATCTTAAGAGCAGCCTGAGCTGTTCTCTTACCATTACGTGTCTGAAGCATGTACAGTTTACCGTGCTCTACAGTGAACTCCATGTCCTGCATATCTCTGTAGTGTGTCTCCAGAGTGTTGCAAACTTCTTTGAACTGTGTAAATGCTTCTGGGAACTTCTGCTCCATCTCGGAAATGTGCATTGGTGTACGAACACCGGCAACAACGTCCTCTCCCTGAGCGTTTGTCAGGAACTCTCCGAACAGACCATTCTCTCCTGTAGCAGGGTCACGTGTGAAAGCAACACCTGTACCACAGTCATCTCCCATATTACCAAATGCCATCATCTGTACGTTGACAGCTGTTCCCCATGAATAAGGGATGTCATTGTCACGGCGGTATACGTTAGCTCTTGGGTTATCCCATGAACGGAATACAGCCTTAACAGCTTCCATAAGCTGTACCTTAGGATCTGTCGGGAAGTCTTCTCCGATCTTCTCTTTGTACTCAGCCTTGAACTGCTCAGCAAGTTTCTTAAGATCATCAGCGTCAAGATCTACATCCTGTTTAACACCTTTCTCTTCTTTCATCTTGTCGATCAGTTCCTCGAAGTATTTCTTACCAACTTCCATAACTACATCAGAGAACATCTGGATGAATCTTCTGTAGCAGTCCCAAGCCCAACGTGGGTTGCCTGAAGCTTTTGCCAGTGTCTCAACAACCTCTTCGTTAAGTCCAAGGTTAAGAATTGTATCCATCATACCAGGCATAGAAGCTCTAGCTCCTGAACGTACGGAAACGAGAAGCGGGTTCTCTTTATCTCCGAATTTCTTACCTGTAATTCCTTCCATCTTATCGATAGCTTCCATGATCTGAGCCATAATCTCATCGTTGATCTGTCTGCCATCCTCATAGTACTGTGTACAAGCCTCTGTTGTTACTGTGAATCCCTGTGGTACAGGAAGACCCAGATTTGTCATCTCTGCCAGGTTTGCGCCTTTTCCACCGAGAAGGTTTCTCATATCTGCGTTACCTTCAGTGAACATATAAACCCATTTTGCCATGATCAATGACCTCCTAAAATAATTTTTACAAATAAAATAATTTTATTTCGCATATAATATTTTAATGGTTTTATACTTATGAGTCAAGTCTTTTGTTCGTAATTATATACAATTTTTACAAATGCCTTTTGTATACTTTTCATATTGGTTAACCTATCTTTCACAAATTGTAAACACATCGTCCATCAGGCTGTCATTTTGCATATTTGCATTAATCTCCATACAATGTGCAACATGCACAAAAAAAATAGTTGTCCATGCTTTATAAGAACTTGGAAACAACTACTTTTTTGTGATTAATATACAATTTACACATATCATTGCTATGGTGTTTCCGCCACCAACATCATGCAATTTTCCTCAAAATCAACAAGTACATAATCTTTATCTCATTTCTTCAACAAATGCCTTATATCCCTTATAAGCTTCATACACATCTGCCTTGCTTGTCACTTCCCACGGCGCATGCATACTCAACACTGCGACACCGCTGTCGATGACTTCCATGCCATAATTTGCCATAATGTAAGCAATTGTTCCACCACCACCGGCATCTACTTTTCCAAGTTCTGCGAACTGGTATGCAACACTCTGCGCATCCATTGCATTTCTAATCTTTGCAAGATATTCTGCATTTGCGTCATTAGAACCGCTCTTTCCGCGAGCACCTGTAAACTTGTTGAATACAAGTCCTTTTCCAAAGAATGCAGAACTGCGTTTTTCGAATACTTCAGCATACATCGGATCATAAGCTGCGCTCACATCAGAAGAAAGCATTCTGGAATTCATCAGCGCTCTTCTGACTTTCAGGTCAGACTCCCCTTCTGTCAGTGCCACAAGTTCTGCAACTGTATTTTCAAAGAAACGAGAATGCATTCCGGTCGCGCCAACACTTCCGATTTCCTCTTTATCTACAAGAATACAGCATGCTGTGTGCTCTACTTCTTTCACATCAAGCATTGCAAAGAGAGAGGTAAATGCACACACACGATCATCTTGTCCGTAAGCAAGCACCATACTGCGATCCAATCCACAGTCACGAGCCTTTCCTGCCGGAACAATTTCAAGCTCTGCGGAGAGGAAATCCTCTTCCTCCATGTCATAATATTGTTTCAGAAGATTGATTACATTTGCTTTTACAGCCTCTTTTTCCTTTTCTTCTAATGTCTCATCCAGCTCAATCGGGCGGCTTCCGATCAGAAGATCAAGCTTCTCTCCTTCTACAACCGTTGCAGCCTTTTTCTCCATCTGTTTCGACGCAAGATGGATCAACAGATCCGTGATAACAAAGACCGGATCATCTTCTTTTTCACCGATACTCACCTGAACTGTTGTACCATCTTTCTTTGCGATCACTCCATGAAGGGCAAGTGGAAGTGTCACCCACTGATATTTCTTGATTCCACCATAATAATGTGTATCAAGATAAGCAAACTCTTCATTCTCATACAATGGATTCTGTTTTACGTCAATGCGCGGAGAATCAATGTGAGCTCCAAGAATATTCATACCTTCTGTCAGCGGTTTTGTACCCATATGAAACAGCGCAATTGTTTTGTTCATACATACTGCATACAGTTTATCTCCGGCTTTCACTTTTTCTCCATTTTTAATGATATCTCTGATATCCTTATATCCTTCTGCTTTTGCCTTTTCAACTGCCAATGTAACACACTCGCGCTCTGTCTTGCCGGCATCAAGGCAGTTCTTGTATTCTGTACTCACCTGTTCTAATCTGTCCAGCTCTTCCTTACTGTAAGTTGTCCATGCATTTTTTCTGTCCATGTCATTCTCCTCCTGTTCTATCTTCCATGCTATTTTAAAGTTATAAAGAAACAGCCCAAACTGAATCCACAAGCTTACCTGTGAACTACAGTCCGGGCTTTTCTTATTTATCTTACCACTCGAATTTCTTCTCGAAGTATGCTTTCAGATCTTCAATCTTAACTCTTTCCTGTTCCATTGTGTCACGGTCACGCACTGTAACAGCTCCGTCTTCCTCAGAATCGAAGTCATATGTTACACAGAACGGAGTACCGATCTCGTCCTGACGACGGTAACGTTTTCCGATATTTCCACGATCATCGAACTCACAGTTGTAGTACTTGGATAACTCTGCAAATACTTTCTCTGCGCCTTCGTTCAGTTTCTTGGAAAGTGGGAGCACACCGATCTTAACCGGAGCCAGCGCCGGATGGAAATGAAGTACAGTTCTCATATCCGGTTTCTCTTCTGTTCCGATATTTTCCTCATCATATGCACTGCAAAGGAATGCAAGTACAACACGGTCAGCACCAAGTGATGGCTCGATAACGTATGGAATGTATTTCTCCTTTGTCTCATCATCAAAGTATGTCATATCCTGTCCGGATACATTCTGATGCTGAGTCAGGTCATAATCCGTACGGTCAGCGATTCCCCACAGCTCACCCCATCCGAATGGGAAAAGGAACTCAACGTCTGTAGTAGCCTTACTGTAGAAGGAAAGCTCTTCCTGATCATGGTCACGGTAACGTACTTCCTCATCTTTCAGTCCAAGAGATGACAGCCAGTTCAGGCAGAAGCTCTTCCAGTAATCAAACCACTCAAGGTCTGTGTCCGGTTTGCAGAAGAACTCAAGCTCCATCTGCTCGAACTCTCTTGTACGGAATGTAAAGTTACCCGGTGTGATCTCGTTACGGAAAGACTTACCGATCTGTCCGATACCGAATGGAAGTTTCTTTCTGGATGTACGCTGTACATTCTTGAAGTTTACAAAGATCCCCTGTGCTGTCTCAGGACGAAGGTATACTGTGTTCTTCGCATCCTCTGTAACACCCTGGAATGTCTTGAACATCAGGTTGAACTGACGGATATCTGTAAAATCATGCTTTCCACAAGTCGGACATGGAATGTTATTATCCTCGATAAATGCTGACATCTGCTCCTGTGTCCATCCGTCTACAGAGCTCTCAAGCTCGATTCCATTCTCTGCTGCATAATCTTCAATAATCTTATCTGCACGGAAACGCTCATGACACTGTTTACAGTCCATCAGCGGATCACTGAATCCTCCAAGATGTCCGGAAGCAACCCATGTCTGTGGGTTCATAAGGATTGCACAGTCAACTCCAACATTGTATGGATTCTCCTGAATGAACTTCTTCCACCATGCTCTCTTCACATTATTCTTAAGTTCAACACCAAGATTACCATAATCCCATGTGTTGGCAAGTCCGCCGTAGATCTCAGAACCCGGATATACGAATCCTCTTGACTTTGCAAGTGCTACGATCTTGTCCATTGTCTTTTCAACCATTGTATGTTCCTCACATTCTTTTTTATCATTTACATTATTCACATAACTTATGCACTCCGGTTGATCTTTTCACAGAAGTTATTCACATCTTCCTTTAAAGATATTCCCCTTTGTACATCAATGTTTCCTATTATAACGACTAATGCCTTATTTTTCAAGCTGTTTTAAGTACTTCTCTTTATGTTTCCGCTTAAATTCATACATAACTTCATCCGCTCTTTGCAAAATCTCATCTGTAGAAACAATATCATGTCTTTAAATAATATTCACAACAGCGTTTCCAGGATCTCCAAAGACTTAAATTCCTTATCTACATACATCTTCATCAACCGTCCCATCACGCGTCCAAACTTCTCCAGCACTTCCGGCTTCACGTTAAATGTATATAATTTCTCAATTGTACTGGATTCAATATACTGCATCGTATACAGCGTAGAACCGTCAAGAAACATTCCGTCTCTCACTTCTCCGTCACATTCATTACACACAAGTCCGCCCTTCGCCGCGCTGAACACTGCCGGCCTCGTCCGGTCGCCACACTGTACACACTGGAACACCTGCGGTCCTTGTCCGTTGATTGTCAGCACTTTTAACTCGAAAATGTAACGGATCAACTGATTCGGAAGATGTGGATTTGTCAGCGCACGCATCGTCTGATAAAGTAATTTCAAAAGTTCCCGCTCATCATTCCGTTCCCTCGCATAGTAATTCGCAACCTCAAGGAAATAAAAGCCATAATATGCACCTACCACATCTTCTCTCAATTCCGAAAAATAATTGGATACATTTACAGACTGAATTGTGTAGGAAGAACGACCTTCATACATCGTGAATTCACCGAAAGTAAATGGATTCACCGCTCCCACTAGAGGACTGTTTGGTCTTCTTGATCCCTTTGCAAAGGCTGAGATCTTCCCCTGTTCTTTTGTAAGTATGACAACTCTGCGGTCGTACTCGCCCACCGGTGCGACAGAAAGCACCATTCCTGTCAAAACGATCTGATTCACGATGAAATTCACCTTCTTTCTGCTATATTTGTAAAGATGTTGGAGACAAAACCCACAACTACGATGCCTGCGGATGCTTCGTGCAACGCATTTCCAATATCTTCTAATATATCCGATTTCGCGTGTAAATACAAGGAGATGTTCTAGGGGGGATTTTTTTGGGATATGAGTTTTGCTGGATATTTGACACATGTTAAGATTTTGGAGAACCAGACCAAGAGAAACTTGCTATAAATCATCTATTTAACCTTGATTCCCTGAATCTGCTTTTCAATTATTCCCATATCATATTCTTCAGCGTATTAGCGACTTGCGTCGCTAGATATGCTAAAAAGCGGCAGCCACCAACCTCTCGGTCAGCAGCTGCCGCTCTCATCATTCTTTTTATTCTTTATCTTCAAAGGCTTCTTTCATCTTATCCATGAATCCTTTTTTCTTGCCCTTTTTCTCTGATTTCTCAGATTTTGTAGCAAGGTCATCATGCTGATGAAGTGTATTTCCACTAAGCTCATCGAATTTTCTCAGAGCCTCTTTCGCCTCTGCACTTAATCTCTCCGGTGTCTGGATCACTAATGTTACATAATGATCTCCTCTTACCTGAGTATTTCTAAGGGATGGAACTCCCTTTCCTTTCAGACGTACTTTTGTATCTGTCTTTGTTCCCGGTTTTACTGTGTAGAGAACGTCTCCGTCTACAGTTGGAATCTTCACATCGCCACCGAGTGTAGCCACTGCGAAGGAAATCGCAACGGTTGAGAAGATATGCATATCCTGTCTCTGGAAGATTGGATGTCTGGATACGTTAACCTCAACGAGGAGATCTCCTCTCGGTCCTCCATTAACTCCCGGTTCTCCTTTTTCACGGATGCGTACGCTCTGTCCGTTATCAATACCTGCCGGAATCGTAACTTTGATCTTCTTTCTGCTGGATGTATATCCTGTACCTGCACATTTCGGACATTTCTCTTTCACGATCTTACCGGAACCACCGCAGTTCGGACATGTTTGTACATTCTGTACGGTTCCAAAGAAGGACTGGGATGTATATACGACCTGACCTTTACCACCGCACTTTGGACATGTCTCCGGTGATGTTCCAGGCTTTGCACCTGTGCCGTGACAGTCTTCGCAAGGATCTTTCAGTACAAGATCCAGTTCTTTCTCGCATCCGAAGACAGCTTCCTCGAATGTGATGCGGATGCTCTTTCTGATATTAGCCCCTTTCATAGGACCATTGCTTGCGCCGCCTCTTCTGGAGCCACCGAACATATCTCCGAAGATATCTCCGAAAATGTCGCTGAAATCTGCTCCATTGAAATTAAATCCGCCACCGAATCCACCTGCTCCGCCGCCGGCACCACCATCAAATGCAGCGTGGCCGAACTGATCATACTGACGACGTTTGTCAGCGTCACTCAGAACGGCATAGGCTTCGGAAGCCTCTTTGAACTTTATTTCTGCTTCTTTATCCCCTGGATTCATATCTGGATGGTACTTCTTCGCAAGCTGGCGGTATGCTTTCTTGATTGTAGCATCATCTGCATCTTTGCTTACACCGAGCACCTCATAATAATCTCTCTTTGCCTCTGCCATAACACAAATACTAACCTTTCTGTATCTCTTTCTTAACCTCAAGAAATTCTACGAAGCTACAAAGCTCCGTAGAATTTCTCTTCATGCTTCATTTATCTGATGCCCTGCTGCCTGTTTCTCTTCTGTCTTACCGGCATCTTTTCTATATTTTAGACTTCTTTGTAGTCTCCGTCTACAACATCATCACCCTGGAAACCATCCGGAGCCGGACCAGCTTCTGGTGTAGGACCAGCCTGTGCACCTGCACCTGCTGCAGCACCTGCCTGCTCATACATCTTTGTGAACAGTTTCTGTGCGCTCTCCATCAGTTTTTCCTTCGCAGCTTTGATCTCTGCTACCTGCTCTTCTGTTGTGTTCTCCGGAGCAGATTTTGCAAGGATATCTTTCAGTGCCTGAACGTCAGCCTCTACAGCTGCCTTCTCTGTAGCATCGACTTTGTCGCCAACCTCTTTGATTGCCTTCTCTGTCTGGAATACCATAGCGTCTGCTTCGTTTCTTGTATCGATTGCTTCTTTACGTTTCTTATCCTGAGCCTCGAATTCAGCTGCTTCTTTTACAGCTTTATCGATATCGTCATCAGACATATTAGAACCTGCTGTGATTGTAATATGCTGCTCTTTACCTGTTCCAAGATCCTTAGCAGATACATTTACGATACCATTTGCATCGATATCGAATGTAACTTCGATCTGCGGGATTCCACGTGGAGCCGGCGGGATTCCATCAAGTCTGAACTGTCCGAGGGACTTGTTGTCTCTTGCGAACTGTCTCTCACCCTGTACAACGTTGATATCTACAGCTGTCTGGTTATCTGCTGCTGTTGAGAAGATCTGGCTCTTCTTTGTCGGGATTGTTGTATTTCTCTCGATCAGTCTTGTAGCTACACCACCCATTGTCTCGATAGACAGTGACAGTGGAGTTACATCAAGAAGAAGGATGTCTCCTGCGCCTGCATCTCCTGCAAGTTTACCACCCTGTACGGAAGCACCAAGTGCTACACACTCATCTGGGTTAAGGGATTTGCTAGGCTCTTTGCCTGTCAGTCTCTTAACTTCTTCCTGAACAGCCGGAATACGTGTTGATCCACCAACGAGAAGTACCTGTCCAAGCTCGGAAGCTGTGATTCCTGCGTCAGAAAGTGCACGTCTTACCGGTTCCTGAGTTTTTTCTACGAGGTCTCTTGTCAGCTCGTCGAATTTAGCTCTTGTAAGGTTCATATCGAAATGCTTCGGTCCTTCAGCTGTTGCTGTGATGAACGGAAGGTTGATATTTGTTGTTGTTGCACTTGAAAGCTCTTTCTTTGCTTTCTCTGCAGCTTCTCTTAATCTCTGAAGAGCCATCTTATCTGCAGAAAGATCTACGCCTTCTTTTGCCTTGAAGTCTGCAAGCATGTAATCTGTGATCTTCTGGTCGAAGTCATCTCCACCAAGTCTGTTGTTACCGGCTGTTGAAAGTACTTCGATAACTCCATCACCAATCTCGATAACAGATACGTCGAATGTACCACCACCAAGGTCGTAAACCATAATCTTCTGCTCTTTCTCGTTGTCAAGACCATAAGCAAGTGCAGCTGCTGTAGGCTCGTTGATGATACGTTTTACATCAAGTCCTGCGATCTTACCTGCATCTTTTGTAGCCTGACGCTGAGCATCGTTGAAGTAAGCCGGAACTGTGATAACAGCTTCTGTTACTTTCTCACCAAGGTATCCTTCTGCGTCTGCTTTCAGTTTCTGAAGGATCATTGCAGAAATCTCCTGTGGAGAATATTTCTTATCGTCAATATCTACTTTATAATCTGTTCCCATCTCTCTTTTGATGGATGAGATTGTTCTTGCTGCGTTTGTTACAGCCTGACGTTTTGCAGGTTCACCTACGAGACGCTCTCCTGTCTTTGTAAATGCTACAACAGACGGTGTTGTTCTTGCGCCTTCTGTATTCGCGATAACTGTTGGCTGTCCACCTTCCATAACGGCTACACAGCTGTTTGTTGTACCAAGGTCAATACCAATAATTTTTCCCATGATAAATTTCCTCCTCTATCTAATCTCTGAATCTTGTTAAAAATCAAATTAGTTTGCTACTTTTACCATGCTGTGTCTTACAACACTTTCACGGTACATGTAACCTTTCTGGAATTCTTCTGCGATGATGTTCTCACCGAGTCCCTCATCTTCTACATGCATCACTGCGTTGTGGAAATCCGGATTGAATTCCTGACCAACTGCCTCGATTGGTTTTACTCCAACGGATTCCAGTGTAGTCATAAGCTGTTTGTAGATCTTCTCCATTCCTTCTACGAACGGAGCATTCTTCTCCTCCTCCGGTACGGAACCAAGTCCACGCTCGAAGTTGTCTACAACCGGAAGAATCTTTTCTATGATATCTTTCGCTCCGATCTCGTACATCTGGGATTTCTCCTTCTCAGATCTCTTGCGGAAGTTATCAAACTCTGCCATCTGACGAGTAACGCGGTCTGTGAGTTCCTCGATCTTCTCGTCTTTCTTGTCCTTCTTCTCTTTCTTTCCGAAGAACTTTTTCTTACCTTCTGATGCTGCTTCTGAATCTCCTTCAGTCTCAGTTGCTTCCTCTGTTGCTTCTTTCGCTTCAGCCTCAACTCCCTGGGCATCTTCTGTTTCTACTGTCTCTTCAGCTTCTGCCTGCTCTTTTGCAGCCTTTGCTTTTGCCTCTTCAACAGCTTCTTTTACCATATCTTCTTTGCTCATGTTCTCTGTCACCAGCTTTCTACCTTCCTATTATTACTCTTTGGGTTCTTTATTATAAATCGCATCCAACTCGCTTTGCAGCGTTTTCAGCGTCTTCATGACATGTTCATAATCCATTCTCTTCGGACCGATGATTCCAATCGTTCCTTTCATACCTTCTCCCAGCTCATATGTGGCGGTAACAACACTGCAGTCTTTCATGGTCTTAACCGGAGTTTCATCTCCGATGTAAACCTGTATGCCGTTGTTCTCCTCACTTGCCAGTGTCTCTGTCACCAGATCTGCCAGCTGCTGTTTCTCTTCAAATGCACTGATGATCTCCTGTGCGCTCTGCTTATCACTAAGCTCCGGATATTTGAAAATATTCGTTGCGCCGCTTGTGTAGATCTCCATGTCATTATCTACATGAATGATCTCTGCCACTGCATCCAGTACATGACCGACAACCTCGCTGTGGATACCAGCCTGTTCTTTCAATCTGGCAATCAGACCTAATGTAATCTGATCAATGGATAATCCATTCAGTGTCGTGTTCAGAAGCATATTCAGCTTCAACAGATTCTCATTACTTAAGGTTTCTCCAACTTCAATGATCTTATTCTTGATCACATTACCACCAAGTACGATGACTGCTACGATCTGCTCTTCATCCACCTGTGATAGCTGAATGAACTTCAATGTATTCCGGCTGTTGACCGGTGCGGAAACCATCGTTGCATAATTGGTGTTCGAAGCAAGAACCTTTGCTGCCTGCTGGAGTACCTTCTCGACCTTATCGGTCTTTTCAAGAAGTGCATCCTCTCGTCTGCTGATCTCCTGCTCCTTGTTCTCCATCAGAAGATCTACATAAAAGCGATATCCCTTATCTGATGGAATTCTTCCTGCCGATGTGTGTGGCTGGAAAATGTAACCAAGATCTTCCAGATCTGCCATCTCATTCCTTATCGTTGCGGAACTTAATTTCAAATCTGTGTATTTTGAAAGGGTTCGTGATCCGACCGGTTCGCCAGTCTCCAGATAATTCTGTATGATGGCTTTCAATATCGTAAGTTTTCTTTCACTTAATTCAGCTTCTACAGACATCTCTGTGTTCCCCTTTCTTCTCATCTTTGTTTGTTATTAGCACTCTTTGTTTTTGAGTGCTAACACCTTACAGATACTAAGATAGCACCTCGATTTCTGTTTGTCAACACTGATTGTTATTTTTATAAGTTTTTTATTTTCTTCTTATTTTATTAATAGGATGCTTTTTGGGGGAGGGAATGTGATTTTATAGAAATGTTGTTGACTTGGATTGTAATTTTGTGAATTCCGGGCAAGCTTATAGCCAAATCATAAGTTGACTTGAATTGTGATACATAAAATCCAGGTCAAAGACAAGTTTATTTAACTTATACTAATTGACCTGGATTTTAAAACCTGCTATCTATACTATCCCCTGATCTGTCCGTTTCCGAAGATAATATACTTTGTTGTTGTCAATGCTTCGAGTCCCATCGGGCCTCTTGCATGAAGCTTCTGTGTGCTGATTCCGATCTCTGCACCGAATCCGAATTCGAATCCATCTGTAAATCTTGTTGATGCATTTACATAAACCGCTGCCGCATCGATCTCATCCTGGAATCTCAATGCATTATCGTAATCCTTTGTAATAATGGATTCAGAATGTCCTGTATTATATGTATTGATATGTGTGATTGCCTCATCGATGGAATCAACAATCTTTACAGAAATAATTGCATCCAGGTACTCTGTTCCCCAGTCTTCTTCTGTTGCCGGAATAATCTCTGAACTGATTGCCTGTGCTCTCTCATCTCCACGTATCTCTACACCATGTTCCTTCAGTCTTGTTACAATCTTCGGCAAAGCTGCATCTGCTATCTTGGAATGAATCACAAGTGACTCACATGCATTGCACACACCAAGACGCTGTGTCTTCGCATTTTCGATAATGTCTGTTGCCATCTTAATATCTGCTGTCTCATCAACATATACATGACAGTTTCCGGTTCCTGTCTCGATTACCGGAACCGTACTGTTTGCGACAACATTTGCAATGAGTCCCGCTCCGCCTCTTGGAATCAGAACATCAATCCAGCCATGCATCTTCATCATCTCATTTACAACTTCTCTGCTTGTATCTTCTACAAGAAGAATGAGGTCCTGAGATAACTTCTCTTTGCGGAGTCCTTCCTTGATTACACGGGCAATTGCCTGATTGGAATGGATCGCATCACTTCCTCCGCGAAGAATTACCGCATTTCCTGTCTTGAAGCAAAGTCCGAATGCATCTGCTGTCACATTCGGTCTGGATTCATAGATAATTCCGACAACGCCAAGCGGTACGCGCTTCTTTCCGATGCGAAGCCCGTTCGGTCTTGTCTTCATGCCAAGCACTTCTCCGATGGGATCATCAAGTGCTGCAATCTGACGCAGACCTTCTGCCATGTCTTCAATTCGCTGTTCCGTCAATGCCAATCGATCAATCAAAGACTGCTTCACGCCTTTCGCTTTCGCAGCTTCGATATCCTTTGCATTCTCCTGTAAAATCAATTCTCTCTCTTCTACAAGTTCATTCGCTACTGCGAGAAGCCCTCTGTTCTTTGCCTTCGTTCCAAGCTTTGCTGCCTCACGGGATGCACTCTTTGCAAGTCTTCCAAGCATCTGCATATATGTCTCCATTTTATTGCTCCTTTCATCAGCCTGCCGTTAAATATCTCTATCAGTTTCCATTCAGGAATGCCTCGGCATTTCTGCAATCCTGCCAGAGGCTATGTCGAGAGTATACCACATACCTTTTCTTTTTTCTATATTATATCAATATTTCGCTTTATCTTTTTCACGTATTAACGTATTAGTGCATTTCTGTAAAAACAAACATCAGATGTTTATTCCGATGTTTGTTTTCTTATTCTATAATATTTTTCATCCAGATATCTCTTAAGAATCCGCCATATTTTTCCTTCGTAAGCATCTTCTGATACCCCTGTTTCATGACATTTGATCTGCTGAAAACATTTTCCGGATGCACCGTACAAAGCAGGTAGCGATATCCTATCTGTCTCAAATCACCTTCCGCGTGCTGCATCATTTTATATTGTAAATAGTGCCCTCGAAACTCTGGTAATACAGCCGCCGTATCCATCATAGCACAAAGCTTCAATTTCTCTTCCTCCATTCCAAGATCATATCCCAGATTATCCGGGTGAGCGCCCGGTAAAATTACGAAAAACATAGCTCCCGCCTTGCCCTCTTCATCAACAGCAAGATATAAAAGACCTCGTTCCTTCTTCATCCAAAAATCAAATTCTTCATACGGTTCTGCAACAAACCATTCTGGAACGTTCATCCCCTGGTCTACCTTATTCACAATTTCGTACGCTTCTCGTAAGCACTCTCTTCCTACGCGAATTATCTTTATCATCAATAAATCTTCCTATTTTGTAATCACTTCTGTTCATTTATGTCTAATGCTTATACACTAAAATTATTTTTACAGTTCTTGTAGTCCTGCAAAAAACAATTCATAAGGGTCATCCTCTCCTGTAAGCACCGGTGAATTCTCTCCGCCACCATTCGCACTGCGCTTCATTGCGGCATAAAATTCATCTCCTGCCTGCACAATATCCATCGGATAAAGTTCATAACCCGTCTCACGACATACAGAGCAGAATCCTCCAAGAGGATCTTCTGCATCCCTTGTCTTTATGAACTGTTCTCTTAGTTTATCATCATGTCTTGCTTTGCGCTGTAATTCGTCTAAAGCTTCTACTGCATTCATAATATTTTTCTCCTTCTGCTCTGTTTCACCTGGTATTTGTTTCATGTTTAGAAAAGCTACCGACTACAATATCCAACTCCATTCGTTGTTATCGTAGTCGATAGCTTTCTCTTTTCACTTTTATTCAATTTCTGTAGTTGTCTTCTGGATTCAAATCACTCAACTAAGTACTTGTTTCTTACTCAAACCCCAAGTCTAACGCCCAGAAATTCCTCTGTAAATCTTCTCCGCTGTCATCGGCAGTTCTCTAATGATCACGCCTGTCGCGTTCTGAATTGCATTGCTGATTGCCGGTGATGGTGTATTGATTACGATTTCTCCGATAGACTTCGCTCCGAACGGTCCTGTCGGCTCATAGCTGCTCTCGAACTCTACGCGGATTGTTCCAACATCAAGACGAGTTGGAATCTTATACTGCATCAAAGAATTGCTGAAGTTCTTTCCCTTTTCGTTATATACAACATCTTCATACAGTGCCATACCGATTCCCTGTGCGATTCCGCCTTCCACCTGCACACGTGCAAGGTTCGGATTTATAACTGTTCCGCAGTCTACGACTGCTACGTAATCGATCAGTTCAAGTACACCTGTCTCTTTGTCGATCTCAACTTCTGCCATACCAACCATGAATGGCGGTGGAGATACCGGTGAGGAAAATGCTTCACTTGCGGAAAGTGGTGCGTTGCTGAAGCACATTACATTATTTCCAATCTGACTTCTTGAAATCTGCTTTCCTGTTGCCAGCTCTGTCACATATTCTCCATCGAAATCTACATCTTCCGGCTTGCATCCGAGATACTCTGCTCCACGCTCGCAGATTTTCTTGCGAAGGGATTCACAAGTCTTAACAACTGCCTGTCCTGTTACATAAGTTGTACTGGATGCGTATGAACCACAGTCGTATGGAGAGATGTCTGTATCTACTCCGAATACAACAACTTCTTCCGGTTTACATTCAAGACACTCTGCTGCCATCTGGGCAAGGATCGTATCGCATCCTGTTCCCATATCAGTAGCTCCAATGATCAGACTGTAGAATCCGTCATCATTTACTTTGATTTCAACCGCACCTGTATCTACTGCTGAGATTCCAGATCCCTGCATGGACATTGCAACTCCGACACTGCGGACTTTTCCATTTCCCATATCACGGTATGGATACTTTTCATCCCAGTTGATCATTTCTTTTGCTCTGGCAAGACATCTGTCGAGTGTACAGCTGTTTGTAACTTCGCCATAATAAGCCGGCATCTTATCGCCCTGGCGTACCATGTTCTTCTCACGAAGCACTGTCGGGTCCATTCCGAGAACTTCTGCGAGTTCATTTACAGCTGATTCTACAGCGAACTGTCCCTGTGTTGCTCCGTATCCACGGTAAGCTCCAGCTGACATTACATTTGTGTAAACAACGTCATATGTAAAGCGGAATGCCTCTGCCTTTCCATAAAGCGGAATAGACTTGTGACCGGAAAGACCTACGGTTGTCGGTCCGTGCTCACCAAATGCTCCAGTGTTGGAAAGTGTATAGAGATCGATTGCTTTAATATTTCCTTCTTTATCTGCTCCCAGACGTACATGAAGTTCCATCTCATGACGCGGTGAAGAAGCGATCAAAGACTCTTCTCTTGTGTAAATGATCTTCGCCGGTTTTCCTGTCTTCCATGTGACAAGTGCCGGATAAACTTCGGAAACTACAGTCTGCTTCGCACCGAATCCTCCACCGATTCTCGGCTTGATCACACGTACTTTGCTCTTCGGAATATCGAGTGCATGAGCAAGGATTCTTCTTGCATGGAACGGAACCTGTGTAGATGAAACGACATTTAATCTTCCGTATGCATCTAAATATGTATAAGTACGGAAAGTCTCCATCATTGCCTGCTGGTTCGCCTTTGTGTGATAAACGCGGTCGATCACGTGATCGCATTTTGCAAGAACTGCCTCTACGTCTCCGTCTTCACTCACCCCATGTGCACAAAGATTTCTCTTGTTGTCCGCGCCAACCGGGCAGAGACTTCTCCAGTTATCTTCCGGATGCACAAGGATTGGATTATCCTTTGCTGTACGGAAATCAAGAACCGGTTCAAGGACCTCATACTGGATCTTCACAAGCTTCATCGCTTTCTTAACTGCTTCCTCTGAAGTTCCTGCCACGATTGCAGCTGCATCTCCAACGAAACGTACTCTCTGGTCAAGGATCAGACGGTCATACGGACTTGGTTCCGGATAGGTCTGACCAGCCATTGTAAATCTCTTATCCGGACAATCTTTATATGTAAGAACACATTCGATTCCAGGTACAGCCTCAGCACGTGCTGTGTTAATATCCTTAATTAATGCGTGTGCATATGGACTTCTGATCACTTTAACAATCAGACAATCTGACGGTGCAAGGTCATTTGTATAAACACTTTTTCCTGTAACAAGTGCAGCAGCATCTTTTTTTACAACAGGACGGTTTACAATCTTCAGGGATTCTATAGCTTCTCCTTTTTCCTGATTGCTGTGGACAAATTCCGGTTTCTCAGGAATCAGATTCTGAACTTTATCTATTCTTTCCATTCTTACTCCTCCCCGCCCATTTTCTTTACTGTAATGTTAACTGCTGTATTTCTGACTTCCATATATTTCTGGATTGCACGAAGCTGTCCCATGTATCCTGTACAGCGGCACAGATTTCCTGCCAGATATTCTTTAATTTCTTCTATAGAAGGGCTCTTCAATTCACGGAACATTGCGAGCACGTTCATAATGAATCCAGGGGAACAGAATCCACACTGCTCTGCACCTTCCTGTGCAAGAAATGAGCCGAATTCTGCTGCTTCTTTCTCCACACCCTCAAGTGTTATCACTTCATGTCCGTCAATGCTTGCTGCAAGAACAGAACATGACAGGCGGGATTTTCCGTCGATCCATACTGTACACAAACCACAGTTTGTTGTCTCGCATCCACATTTCACACTCTTACATCCAAGATCACGCAGAAGATTCAACAGGACTGTATCTGCAGCGATCTCTGTACTTACTTTCTTTCCATTCAGGGTAAACTGTACTTCCATCCTATTTCTCCTCCGCATTATATTCATCTAAAATTGAGCGCATCTCTCTGCGAAGCAGAACCTCCGCAAGGTGCTGTCTGTACTCCGCACTTCCGCGCATATTGCTTCCATAAGTAAATTCTGCTGCCACACGTTTTGCATACTCTGTGAGCTGCTCGTCTGTAGCATCTTTCGGGATCTCCCACTGCTTTTCAAGCAATGCCGCTTTCATCGGTCTTGCTCCTACCGAAAAGAACCAGGACTCCTGACCTCTGTAAATTCCTGTTACGACAGAACATGTCAGTACCGGGAAATCTGTCTTTGTCTGACGAATTGATTCGTAACGGAATTTTCTCTTGCTCTTTCTGACGATCACAGATACAAGAATATCCTTATCTGCTTTTCTGTTTACAAACTCAGAAAGTCGAACAGTTCCTCCATTATATAATTCCACAAATGTATCCAGTGCCAGTAATGCAGTCAGCACATCAGAAAATCCGTATCTTCCATAGATACTGCCTCCAACTGTTGCCTGATTTCTAAACTGAACTCCAACAATATGACGAAGGCTTTCTGCAATTCCGTCCCCATAGAATTTTCTCAGCCCCTCATGCTCTTCCAGCTGGCGCAGTGTACACATTGCTCCAATGCGGAATACATGGTCTGTCTCCTCAATCTCATTCAAACCAAGTTCCGACATATCAATGATTGTCTTCACTCTTGCATTTCCTAATCTCATCCACATCATGCCGCCCATGATACGACTGTTTCTTGCCTGATTCAGCTCGTAAGCCTCCTCCAGTGTCTTAACTTTCACGTAATTACCGATTGTTAACACAGTAGGTCTCCTTCCTATCCACATACCTTTTCCAAGGATCGCGGTTCTCATCCTCGCAATTTTCTCTTGTTATCTTATGTCGTTTCTTGCGATTGTTTTTCAAAAAACAAACATACAAGCATAAAAAAAGTGCAAATGAAACAGCTTTGTCATTCACACATCTAGCGAATTAATGATATCATATATATAAGAAAAAAGTCAAAAAATCGGTTATACTTCATTATAATCAATTTTTATAAGGTGTACTTATAACCCGGGTACTATAAATAAGAAAGAAATCCAGAAAGCATGTTGACATCATTGTACCCTCGGTGTTATTATTTGCTTAAACACGGAAACGTAGATAGAGGTTGCATTTTTCATAAGTAAGGTGACGGATGTGTCAGGAACAGAAGAACTCATCGGAAAGGGAAAGATGCCGAAAGGGTAAGAATCCTGAGTTCTTGTTCTTGGGCATGACGTGAATAGCGGCATGACTGTCATCGCAAGATGGAGAGCTATCTGAATTATACATAATGTATATTTGGGGACGGCGCATCTTGCCGTTTCTTTTATGTTTATTTACAGTTTACGCATTCTTGCATAGATGTATATTAAACAGTTACTGCTCATGGCTATTATAATTATCGTTCACAAGGAACTTATGCGCAATAACCTGCTATGACCAGTAATACTTTGTTTCACCATGTTGAAGGAGGATAAAAAGAATGGCAATTTTTAAAGGCGCAGGTGTAGCGATCGTTACTCCGATGAAAGAGAATCTTGAGGTCAATTATGACAAATTAGATGAGATGTTAGAGGAGCAGATTGCAGGCGGAACAGATGCGATCGTCATCTGTGGAACAACAGGTGAATCCGCTACTATGACAGAGGAAGAACATGCAGCAACAACCCGTTTTGCAATTGAGCGTGTGAACCACCGTATCCCGGTCATCGCCGGAACAGGTTCTAATTGTACAAGAACAGCGATCCAGTTGTCCAAAAAAGCTCAGGAAGATGGAGCTGACGGACTTCTGCTCGTTACACCATATTATAATAAAGCAACACAGAACGGACTGATTGCTCATTACACAGCTATTTGTAATGAAGTAAATATTCCGGCGATTCTGTACAATGTACCAAGCCGTACAGGATGTGGACTTCAGCCACAGACAGTTGCAACACTTGTGAAAGATGTTGAGAACATCGTAGGTATTAAAGAAGCATCTGGAAATATCAGCACAGTTGCACAGATCATGCATCTTTGTGATGGCAACGTTGATCTTTACTCAGGAAATGATGATCAGGTTGTACCGCTTCTCGCACTTGGCGGAATCGGAGTTATCTCCGTTCTCTCCAACGTAGCTCCGGCTTACGTGCATGACATGTGCTACAAATTCTTCTCAGGAGATATCGCAGGTAGCCGCAAGATGCAGTTAGATGCACTTCCACTGGTTGATGCTCTCTTCTGTGAAGTGAACCCGATCCCGGTTAAGGCTGCTCTTAACATGATGGGAAAAGAAGTTGGAACTCTTAGAGCACCTCTGACAGAGATGGAAGATGCACATAAAGAAGTTCTGAAAAAAGCAATGATGGATCTTGGAATTCTGTAAGAGAACAAAGAAAGGAAGAAGTGATTTTGAGGTCGCTTCTTCCTTTTTTATAATTGCCTGATCCGGTGTTTCTCTTGGTATTAACATCACATCATATCGCCCGTAACCGCTTTCTCTGTTGGACTTTACTTCATAACGATCTCTTAATTCTACCAAAAGTCCCAGAACGAATCCATGATAGAAACGCTCCGACTGACTTTTTCCTGACAGATGTCTTCCTGTATCAAAACTGTTGAATGTAGCTAGTGCAACTTCATTCATATAAGTATTCATCTCTTTCACATTCCCCCGAAGCATCGCTTTGATAAATGCGTTATAATTTGATTCAGAATTAGAGAACCATCCTTGAAACATTTCTTGAATTTTCTTTATTTTTTTCTTGACATTCATCACTCCATAAGGTATACTTAACAAGTCGCTTGAGTTAAGCGACAACTGAATAGGGGATTGGTCAAATGGTATGATAGGGGTCTCCAAAACCTTTGGTGGGAGTTCGATTCTCTCATCCCCTGTAAAACCAGTAATCGTTATGGTTACTGGTTTTTTTGTTTTTCCCAGTAAATACAAGGGTTTCACGGATTCTAGCATATTAGAATAATTCTTATAAGTTAGAGAAATTATACGATATTGGAAAACTATGCAACACGAAATGCAACACGAAAATAGAAGAAGATGATACAATATTAATGCCCCAAAGCTAATTGCTCTGGGGCGTCTTTTTTTACTCAATCCATGCCTGAAACTTATCAACAAAGACAGAACCTTTTAACATGAGTGACCTCATTTGTTTCCGGTACATTTTTGTAATCTGTCTTTCTGTGGCTCCGATTGTGTGGAGCAGTCCGAGATTTTGAACATCATCGCTCATGGATATCCAAAGGACATTGCGTACAAGGAAATATATTCCACACAAAATTCCTATTGTTCCTAATATCACCATCTCATATCCACCTGCGAATTTAGAAACAGCAGTATATTGTGCTGTATCAGAAACGTATATCTTCTGATCTGCACTCTTCATCGGCAATGTCTGATATAATTTTTCCTCTATTTTACTCCTGTTTAAATGATCACTCTGACTGAAAAGTAAAGTATAAGGACCCTTTTCCAGTTTCAACTCTTTAATTTTGTCATGTGAAATATATCCGATTGCTAATTTATTTCCAGAGTCTGTATACCAGCCACACAATTCGAATTTTTCTTTTGAATGTTCGAATACACCTTTGTATACATCTAAGTTTATTTCCATTCCCTGTTCCGGTTCAGAGATACCAAGTTTTTTCAATGCCCTCTCAGATAATAGAATTTCATCCTTTTTCTGTGGGTAGCTTCCAATCACATTGGTATGTGCCGATCTCAAAAAATCGTTCCAGCTTTCTGAGTCAGCCCAGACTATATCACATATCGTTTTTGCATTGTTCTCCGAAACTTCTGTAGCTTCACCTACAAAAATACTTTTTCCAACTTGTTTTATATAATCCAGTTGTTTTAATTTTGCATATTGTTCTTCTGTTCCATCTTCTATTCTCCCTGAAGAAGCAGTTCCATTTTCTCTGATTAATCTTATTTCTTCTGCCTGTATTTTTCCAAAGGAGATTCCGAATACCATGGTAATAGCAACAATACCGATTACGATCGAGCAAAATAAAATCGTATTTCTCACCTTTTTTGTGCCTGCAAAATTTTTAGCCAGGAATCGGATTATGTCTTTATTGTTATTCGGAATGTTCTTGTGAAGCATAGTAATCCCTCCTAACAATCGTTACAATCTCTTGTATAGATTTTCCCATCAGACATACGTATTACTCTGTCTGCCATCTGTGCGACCTCTTCTTGATGCGTCACGATCAATGTCGTCTGATGAAATCTTGCAGCACAGGATTTTAGTAATCCTACGACTTCCATACTTGTAACAGAATCCAGATTTCCGGTCGGTTCATCCGCCAGGACAATTGCCGGTTTCGTCAACAATGCCCGTGCTATAGAAACTCTCTGTTGCTGTCCACCGGACAGTGTTGATGGAAAACGTTCTAATTTATCTTTTAATCCAAGTATTTCTACAATTTCATTAAAGAAATCTATATCGATTTCCTTACCGTCAAGTCGCATCGGAAGAACTATGTTTTCGCGTATACTAAGCGAAGGAATTAAATTATATTGCTGAAATACAAATCCGATATTTCTTCTTCTGAATATTGTTCTTTCTTCCTTGTTAAGATCTTTTAAACTTGTATTTCTGATCCAGACACCTCCAAAATCCGGAATGTCAAGACCTCCTAACATGTTCATAAGTGTTGTCTTTCCACATCCGGACGTACCAACAACCGCTATAAATTCGCCCTCTTCCACCGTTAATGACACACCATTTAAGGCACGCACTTCATATGTATCGGATGTATAATATTTTTTTAGATTTATGGCTTTAATTATATCCATCTTTTCTGTAAACTCCTTTCGTAAATGATACCTTTAACTCAGCCATAATCTATTTTACATGGTACCTCTTACAAACTTCTTACACGCTGCATATGAACTGTCTATACCGGAAGATTTACTTCTATAAGCAGCCCTGGCTTCATTTGTTTTGCTTTCATCATCCCTTTTTGTAATAGAACAATCTCTCTGGAAAGATATAAACCAATTCCGCATCCTTCCTGCCTTCTTGCCTGCTCACCACGATAAAATCTTTGAAAAATTTTATTTTCTTCTCCATCTCTTATCCCGATTCCATAATCTCTTATCTGAATCTTATAAAACATTTCTGTCTGTTTCATTGTGATATTGATCCTGCTGTTGTTTTTACTATATTTGACTGCATTATCAAACACATTATAAAGAGCCTCACACATCCAGTTTTTATCATGTTCGCAAATGATTTTCTCCGGCAATTCTACTTGAAAAAAGATTTCTTTCTCTTCTGCCTTTTTCTGTATTTGCCCCAACGCATTTAGAATCGTTTCAACAAGATTTTCTTTTTGAGTGTGAACTTGTATGATTCCCTGCTCTAATCGGGCAGTTTTTATAAAGCTCTCCACCAAAAAACATAATTGTTCTTCACTTGTTCGCAAGTCTTTTATGTATTCTGTATTCAGTGTTTCTTGAGTTTCATTTAATGACTCTTGCAGCAATTCTGTATAATTTTTTATATTCGCCAGCGGTGTCCTTAGTTGATGCGCAATCTCAGAAATTAATTTCTGTATCTCATATTTACTTTTTTCAGCCTCTTTCCTTCTTCCTTCCAATATTTCCTGTAAACGGATTAATTGATTGGTCGTTTTAGAATAGATCGTTTCTTTCCCTATATCAGAACCATCTAATTCATTGCCGTTTATTAAGGATTCCGTCAATTTATATATTTTATTCATTTCATTTGTTCTCAAATGATTTTCAACTAAATATACAGTGCTTCCTCCGAGTATGAAACCTATTAAAAGTACTGTAAAAATTGCTACAGCCATGCTACTCACCCATTCTATATCCCATTCCAAATACATTACTGATAACATTCGATGAATCATTCAATTTCTTTTTCAATCTGCTGATCATAACGCTAATTGTGTTGGGATCAATGAATTCACTATCGATTCCCCATATATTTTCCATTATCATCTCTTTTGTAAGAACCTGGTTCTGGTTCATAATAAAATATTCTAAAAGCTGATACTCTTTGAGTGTCAAAGATATTTCCGTCTCTCCAACAAAAACCTGTTTTCTATCGGAATATAACATAACCTGTCCGCACATAAAAATATTTTCATTTGATTTTCTCTTTAGCACAACTTCAATACGCTTTAACAATACTTTTATTGAAAATGGTTTAACCACATAATCATCTGCTCCTGTATCAAACGCTTTTAACATATCTTTTTCGTCATCTTTTGCAGTCAAAAAAATAGCTGGAATTCTTCCGTTTTTTTGAAGTTCCTGATATAGATTTATTCCATCTCCATCCGGTAATCCAATATCTACGATCAACAAATCTACAGAACTATCTATATTTTTAATTGCTTCTTTTCTCGAACCGGCAAGAATTGTTGTATAACCTTGATTTTTCAAAGATGTATCCAATGCTTTTCTCAACAAATTGTCATCTTCTATAATTCCTATTTTCATACACGCCTCCAACTATGATACCTACGGATTGTTTCGTGCAATGCACTCCCACAATCCTGGTATCATCATATAATATAAAAATACACATATCTTCCTGCTAATACAAGCTTTTTACACAATAATATGAAGGGAGATGTTCAGAAATCGTTACTGTTCACTCCCGTGTCAATCACTTCGCTGATTGACACGGAGGATGTATGTTTTGGCTTGAATGCATCTCGCCCATCGCCAAAGGCGATTTAAAATGGCGAGATGCGTTGCTGGTCGCACATCGTGTGAACAGTAACCAGAAATCATTCAAAGCATCGCCTTCCTCTGTTGAAATCCATAATACTAATTGTCATAAATAGAAAAGGGCGTTATAATAAAAACAATTTGAAATCAAAGAAATAAGTTGGAATTTCTAAACACAAGGAGAAAAAAATGAGTACAAAAGTGGAAAAAGCATTAGAACTACATGACAAAGGGTATAACTGTGCACAGGCTGTAGCCTGTTCTTTCTGTGAGGAATTTGGTATAGACCAGGAAACAATGTTTAAAATCTCTGAGGGATTCGGATTTGGCATGGGCATGATGGACATGTGCGGAGCTGTAACCGGTATGATGATGGTTATTGGAATGGATAACAGCATTGGAAATCTTGAAAATGGAAAAGCTACAAAAGCAGATACCTATAAGAAAACAAAAGAATTTGCAGAAAAATTCCGCCAAAAGAACGGAACCTATTATTGTCGTGACCTAAAGGGAGTCTCTGGAAAGGGGAAAGTTGTCCCATGTTCTCAGTGTATTGCAGATGCTGTTGAACTGACAGAAATGTATTTAGAGAGTGTAAAATAAAGTCGCTAAATAATTGGGAGCTATGCTCCCATTATTTATTTCTCCCTGATCTCTTGAGATTGCCTCATCCACTGATCTTCTCTTCCAGTTGTAACAATCGATTGTTCAGTACTGTATAATAAGCGCTTTCTCTGTTTTCAACCAAGATCATCGTAATATTCGCTGCAACTGCAAGATCTACCAGGAAGCTGTCTTCTGTTCCTGCTGTTTCCTGACTGAGAATCAGTTTATTCCCTTCATTCTGTTCTTTCAGTATTCTTTCGAACAGTTTCGTAAGAACTGTACTCTCGTCTATCTTAATTTCTTTTATCTTTTCTATCTCAATTTCTTCTTTTCTGATCAACTGCGGCATACTTGGATGTACCGCACGTACGCCTCCAAGATACCTGTAAAGCGGAATCTTTTCTGCAGCCGCTGCTGCTCGCGCCACTGCAAGTGATATTGCAAGGGATGTCTGTTCATTTCCGTTTTCTTTCAGAATTGTATCAATCTTTCTTTGTTCAAATACATTTTCACCGATTATTTCCGGTGCGATCTGACTGTTAAGCAGTTCAATTTTTTCTTCAATGTGCACCTGCTGTTTTTCTGTCTGCTCTTTTTTACTATAATTTTTCCCTGCCATAGACGCTTTTCCTATGATTTCTCCTCCTGCCAGCACTTCCACTTCAATAGCCGGATTCCCGGCGAAATCAAGGATCTCTCTTGCATAAACGTCACGGATTTCTATTGCAAGATCCAGCTTATTTCTAACTTCTGGTTCCACACTCCAAAACCTCCTTTTCGTTGCTTTTCTTTCTATTTTTGTATGCTGTTTTTCGTACTTTGCTTAATTTCAGTATTTCCTTTTTGGAATAACTTCATGCGTTGACTTTTCACTTTTCAACGCTTACAATCATATGTGCAAACATTTGTGACAGATTTTTAGATTGGATGTTGCACACAAAAGCTATCATTTTTCTTTTGGGGAGGAATTTATTTATGTTAGACAAGGGGAAACATTTTCTGATGTTGTATAAATAAAGTTGACACCTTATTCTCAAAGAATTCATGTATAATA
>OLQH01000865.1_pt1 | contig 29170 bp, 29 predicted proteins | sample 1672671 | NCBI WGS metagenome assembly OLQH01 (sample SAMEA3136712, study PRJEB25190) | human gut metagenome
CTTGTTCTGGAACTACCATGACACGAATCTCTCTACCTGCCTGAATAGCAAAAGACTTATCCACTCCTTTGAAATTGTTCGCAATCTCTTCAAGCTGTGTCAGCCTGCTGGTATAGGTCTCCAGCGTCTCTCTGCGCGCGCCCGGTCTGGCCGCAGAAATCGTATCTGCTGCCTGGACAATACATGCGATCAATGTGGACGGCTCCACATCCCCATGATGAGACTCCACCGCATTAATCACAGTGGCGGATTCCTTATATTTCTTACAAAGCTCAACGCCTAACTGAATATGTGAACCTTCCATTTCATGATCTACTGCCTTTCCAATATCATGCAGCAGACCGGCCCGCTTGGACATTCTCACATCCAAGCCCAGTTCGGATGCCAGCAAACCTGACAGCTGAGCGACTTCTATGGAATGCTTTAACGCATTCTGTCCGTAACTTGTTCTGAACTTCAGTTTGCCCAGCAGTTTGACAAGTTCCGGGTGGATGCCGTGAATACCAGCTTCCAGTATCGCGGCTTCCCCTTCTTCCTTAATCATCACTTCAACTTCTTTTTGCGCCTTCTCAACCATCTCCTCGATTCTTGCCGGATGGATACGTCCATCCACAATCAGCTTCTCCAGCGCAATTCTAGCCACTTCCCTTCTGATCGGATCAAACGAAGAAAGGATCACTGCCTCCGGCGTATCATCTATGATAAGATCCACACCCGTCAATGTCTCAAGCGTTCTGATGTTACGCCCTTCACGTCCGATAATTCTTCCTTTCATCTCATCATTGGGGAGCTGTACCACGGAAATCGTCGCCTCTGCCACATGGTCGGCAGCACATCTCTGAATGGCTGTTACCACATATTCCCTGGCTTTCTTGTCTGCTTCCTCTTTGGCCCTGCTTTCCATATCCTTGATCATCACGGCCGATTCATGTTTTACTTCATCTTCAACAATTTTCAATAAGTAATCTTTTGCCTGTTCGGAGGTTAATCCTGAGATTCGTTCCAGTTCCTGTACTCTCTGCTCGTTCAGCTTCGCGATCTCTGCTTTCTGCTTTGCTAACTCCTCTTCCCTGGCTGCCAGTACGGATTCCTTCTTTTCAATGGCATCCGACTTCTTGTCCACGTTCTCTTCCTTCTGCTGCACTCTTCTTTCAAAGCGCTGCACCTCGGCTCTGCGTTCCTTGATCTCCTTATCCAATTCGTTCTTTGCACGAATGGATTCCTCCTTCACTTCCAGCAGTCCCTCACGCTTTTTGGTTTCAGCAGCTTTCACCGCATCATCAATAATTTCTCTTGCCTTGTCTTCGGCGTTGCCGATTTTGGTCTCAGTTTCTTTCTTCCTATATGCAGAGGTTACTACAAATGTAACCGGGATAGAAATCAACAGAGTGACCGCTACTGCTATTACATAACTAAGCATAGACAGGAGCACCTCCTTATTAAATTTTCATTGTGCGAATATCTGTTATAGAATGTATGTACGCCAAACATTCTTATAAGCGATTTTACAACACTTCAATTTTAATAAATAACAGGTATTATGTCAAGTAGAAAAGCATATTTTGACCAAATTTCATAACTTTTGCACAAGATAACCTGTTATTCCCAGGAGTCCCCTTCTTCCAAATCATCGCAATTCATGGCTTTTCTTATCTTATCCGGCGAGAAACCCTTTCTGTACAGGAAAGCCTGAATCCGTCTTTTTTCTTTTAAATCCGCCTGTTTCGCATCAAAATGCTTCTTTCTGAGGAGCTCTTTAATCATAGCTTCCTCATTCTGAAGGCCATCCGCTTCCTGAACGGTGCAAAACGCCTCCTCAATACAGCTTCTGTCAACGCCTTTGCGTCTCAGATCGTCCTCCATCCGCCTGCGGCTTTTCGTTTCCATGTAGGTTTCCACATATCTTCTTGCATAAGCCTCATCATTTATGTACCCAAAGGATTCCACATAAGCAATAGCCTCTTCAATGACCGGAGGAGGATACTTTCCCTGCCGCAGCTTCTCTTCCATCTGCTGTCTTGTATATTCCCTGGACTTCAGCAGGTTCATGCAGCGCAGCTTCGCCCGCTTGGGGAGTACGTTCTCCATAATCTCCTCATAGACATGAGGGGGCAGTTCTCTATCCTGTGCAATACCGTATTTATGAAGTTCGCCTTTGTATAATACAAAGGCGAATTCTCCATCGATGCTGACTGCATATTTCGTTTTATTTATTGGTTCTGTCCTAGTAACAATCATTTCTGTTCTGCCTGCACGGCTTTAACCGCAGCGCCGGCGGCCGCCTTCACTTCCCTGCTGTCCTTTGCAGCTTTGGCTCCGGCAGCTTCCTTCACAGGTTCTTCCTTCCTGTCTGAAGCATCGGCTTCTTTCTTCTCGTCCAGCTTATAGTATGCGCGTACTTTCTTCTCGATTTCATCGCAGATCTTCGTATTTTCTTTCAGGAAGTTCTTCGCATTCTCCCTTCCCTGTCCGATCTTGTTTCCTTCGTAGGCAAACCATGCGCCGCTCTTATTGACAATATTAATATCCGCTGCCAGATCCAGAATATCCCCGACTTTGGAAATGCCCTCTCCGAACATGATGTCAAATTCCGCTTCCTTGAAGGGCGGCGCTATTTTATTCTTTACCACCTTGACACGGGTACGGTTTCCTACCACCTCCCCTGCCTGCTTCAGGGATTCGATCCTTCTTACGTCCAGACGGATGGTAGAGTAGAACTTCAGGGCACGGCCGCCGGTAGTGGTCTCCGGATTGCCGAACATGACGCCCACCTTCTCACGCAGCTGGTTGATGAAGATAACTGTACAGTTGGACTTGCTGATTACTGCAGTAAGCTTACGCAGCGCCTGGGACATCAGACGGGCCTGCAGGCCCACATGGCTGTCACCCATATCGCCGTCTATTTCAGCCTTGGGGACAAGAGCCGCCACAGAGTCAACAACAACGATATCGATGGCGCCTGAACGCACCATGGTCTCCGTAATCTCCAGAGCCTGTTCTCCGTTATCAGGCTGTGAAATATACAGGTTATCAATATCTACACCAATATTCTTCGCATAGGCAGGATCCAGCGCATGCTCAGCATCAATAAAGCCTGCAATGCCGCCCCTGCGCTGAACCTCAGCGATCATATGCAGGGTGACGGTGGTCTTACCACTGGATTCCGGTCCATATATTTCAACAATTCTTCCCTTGGGTATTCCGCCCAGGCCAAGTGCAATATCAAGGCTTAATGAGCCTGTGGGAATCGTCTCCACATTCATCTGCGTAGCCGGATCCCCCAGCTTCATGACTGCTCCCTTTCCAAACTGCTTTTCAATCTGTGCCAGTGCGGCGTCAAGCGCTTTGAGTTTGTCTTCTTTTTCCATTATGTTCTCCTTCTTATCCAGAACGGATGTTCTCTTTTTCTATAATAAAACATCTGTTCGTATTTGTCAATTCCCAACTTTAAATATAATATACAATATCAGGTGTCCGATAAAACTCCCTCAACAGGTATCCCTCCTTTATTTTTTATTGCATTGAAACGATTGGCGAAATGCCCGATTAGTTGTCCGCTCTATAGATGGAATGGACATGGCTGAATTCCTTCAGACAAAGGTGCACCGGTTTGGAACGCCTCCAGCAAAGATATGCTTTTTTGATTGTAACATAAACTTCATCCAAATGCCACTAAAAAAAGCATGCTTCCATAAAAAAAGGAACATGCCGGGATACTGTTCAGACGGGTCTGCGAATTTAGCTGCGCATACTGTACAAATATATAGCGGCAGCAGGCATCCGGCCTGTTGTGAGGCAAATTAAATGGCCGGATGTCCGCAACAGTTCAGTTTATCTGAACTGCCGCACATGCCGTAGTGTTGGGGCAGCAATCCATGCCCTCCCTATATTTTCTTCATATAACGTCCATAATCTTTAATAGTGGCTGTAACCCAGCCGCTGCTCGTGCTGGTGGTATAATTAAACCCGATTTCCAGGCCTACAGGGGTATAGAAAATAATATTGGTATCCGAATCCGAAAGGAAATCCTGAAGCTGTTCGTCATCCATCCGTTCCACAGCCTCGGCCGTTCCGTTCTGGTAAGCATCCTGATCCCTGAATTCTTTGGCCAGCTGCTCGTTATACTCTATCATTTCACCGTTGTCCAAAAGTTCGCCGCTTACCAGATCGATATTAATGCAGTAAAGCGAAATGTAGGATTCCTGGTTCATTGCATATTTTTCCTGAAGGACAATGCTGATTTTTTCCTCATCCATATAGGTTACATAACCAATGCTGGAGGTTGCGTAGGAGAGTTGCTCATCTTCACCCTGGGCATCCTTATAGTAGTTGTAAAGCTTGCTGTAATAAGTGGCCTCGTATTCAATCTCCTGGTTCAGCTCGTCCAGATGGGGAATATTCCCACCCTTCAGCTGCGGGTATTTTCCGGTTGCCGTAGCGCCCGTCTCGTCATCCACATAGCTGTAATCTTCCCATTCCACCGTATAACTGAGGTCGTCACGGATGGAATTGGCAATTGTTACATAGTAATCATCCTCCGGGCTGGGAACATAATCCCCTTCCTCTGTTTCCGGTTCATAGGTTCCACCGCCGCTGAAATCAGGAAGCTGGCTGTCATCGCCGCTGTCATAACCAAAGGGTATCGTTTCCTCAGGAACTGCCCCTCCGTAATTCTTGGAATTGGAAATACCGCTGCTGGCTTCCCTGACCGCACCCTTGACAATAATAAAAATAAGAACCATGACGATGCAGAGAAGCACCGCAATTACCGCTACAATAACCGCCGCCACGGTTCTGCTGTTGTTACGCTTCTGAGGGGGCATATTGGAGTAGGCTCCATAAGGCTGCCGGCCATATGGAGGCACTCCTCCCGGAGGGATTTGTCCATAGTAGCCGTTCTGCTGCGGTCCATACTGCTGCGAAGAGCCATACCGGGTATTATTCTGTCCGCCCTGCGCGGCGCCGGGCGCACCCGGGCCTGCCTGGCCTCCTGGCACATTTCCATAGGGCGGAATATTCTGCGCGCCGCAGGGAGGCATTCCCTGGCCGCCGGTCGGAATATTTTCATTTCCACAGGGAGGCACAGGAGCCTGTGAACCGGCATTTCCATAAGGGGGGACCGGCGCCTGCCCGGCAGCGTATCCATAAGGAGGTACCGAAGCTTCACCGCCCGTCCCACAGGGAGGGACCGCAGCCTGTTCAACGGCATTCCCATCAGGAGCTTCCATCTCCGCTGCTCCTTCTGCTTTTGCATCCTTTTTATTCTGGTCATATCCGCAGCTTATACAGACACCGTTTTTCATCAGCGCCCCGCATTCCGGACAGAATCCATATTCTTCATCCTCGTACATACATTATCCTCCATTACTCAGGCCGGTTCTATCTGCCAAAAGCTTTTTCCTTCTTTCCCCTCTTCCCCGCAAAGCCGGAATCATACTTTTTTCCCGAAAGTCTTCTGACTGTAATATTCCAGTATACACTGACGCATCATCGTTAATGCGGCCGAAACCGCTGTTTCCCTTATCTTTGCCCGGTTCCCGCTGAAATGGAATTCCTTTACATTCGTGGTGCCGCACACATAACAGCCCATATAAATAAGTCCCACAGGCTTCTCAGCAGTGCCGCCGTCAGGTCCCGCAATTCCCGTAATGGAAAAGGTAACGTCCGCTTTCGTCAGAAGCGCAGTTCCTCTCGCCATTTCCTTGGCCGTCTGCGGGCTTACCGCGCCGAATTTATCCAGCGTGCCTTTTTTTACGCCGGCGATTTTTCTTTTTGCCTTATTGGAATAAGTAATATAACCTGTCTTGAAGACCTCGGAAACCCCAGGTATGTTAATCAGGCGGGCGGCAAGCATGCCTCCCGTGCAGGATTCAATGGTTGATACAGTCAGCTCGTTGGCCAAAAGCAGGTCAACCACCGCCTTTTCCAGCGTCACATCCTCTTCCGTGGTATATACGGCGCTGCCGAACCGGGATTTCAGTTCCTTCACCACCGGCTTTACCAGCTTCTTCGCTTCCTTTTCATCCTCAGCGCGGGCGGTAACACGCAGATGCACCTCTCCGGTCTTGGCATAGGGAGCCACCGTGGGATTGGCAAGGGCCTCCAGATCTGTAATCTGGCTTTCCACCTTGCTTTCGCCCATACCGCATATTTTTACGGTTTTGGAAAAAATAATCCCCGGCGCATCAGGGTTCTCCAGGCCCGTCAGAAAAGGCGCGATGCTGTTTTCAAACATCGGCTTCAATTCATTGGGAGGACCGGGAAGCAAAATCATCCGTTTTCCTTCCTTTTCCATGATAATACCCGGAGCAGTGCCGTTGTCATTGTCCACAACAATGGCTCCTTCGGGAACAAGCGCCTGCTTCTTGTTATTTTCCGTCATTTCCAAACCGCGTTCCCGGAAATAAGTTTCAATTCTTTCCAGGGAATGAGGGTCCATGGCAAGCTGCCTGTTCCATACGCCGGCGGCGGTTTCCTTTGTCAGATCATCCTGGGTCGGCCCAAGGCCTCCCGTCATAATCACAAGATCCGCCCGTTCCAGCGCCGTCCGTATTGTCCCCGCAAGCCTTCCGCTATTGTCGCCCACCACTGTCTGATAATAGCAGGACAATCCCAGCCCCGCACATTTCTCCGCCAGGTATGCTGCGTTGGTGTTGACTATGTTCCCCAGCAGAAGCTCAGTTCCTACCGAAATTAATTCAACTACCATACCGAACCTCTTTTCTCTATTTCTGGTCCTTCAGACAATCCTTGTTTTTCACAAGATAATCTACAAGGGACACTACCGTAAGAATCAGAGCCGCCCACATTACAATCGTCGTAACCAGGGAAAGCACCGGAATATCCGCTATCATGAGCACAATCATCACCATCTGGAAGGTGGTTTTGAATTTTCCCCAGTAGCTGGCCGCAATCACCACGCCTTTATCGGATGCCACCTGACGGAAGCCGCTGATGATAAATTCCCTGCTGACTATAATAATTACAATCCAGGACGGGATTTTTCCCATTTCCACAAGGCAGATCAAGGCAGAACATACAAGAAGTTTATCCGCCAGGGGATCCATGAATTTTCCAAAGGTGGTTACCAGGTTATATTTTCTGGCAATTTTACCGTCCAGCAGGTCTGTCAGGCTGGCGATGACAAACAGGGCCAGCGCAATCCACTTCCCGGCACCGCCGATGGGAACCAGCATGAATACCACAAAGGGTATGATCATTAGCATTCTCAGTATCGTAAGCTTATTCGGTAAATTCATCTTCCAGCTCTCCTATCAAATCATATTCATAAGATCCGGTAATCCGCACTTTTACGAAATCACCCGTCAACAGTTCTCTTGAGGTATTGACAAACAGCAGTCCGTCCACATTGGGGGCGTCCTTATAGGTTCTTGCCACATAGGCATTCTCCCCGTCCACCCTGCCTTCTATCATGGCAATGAGCGTTTTTCCCTTCATGTTCTCCGCCTTCTCAAAGGCGATTTCCTGCTGCAGCTCCATCAGCTCGGCCTGTCTGTCCTCCTTCACTTCCTGGGGGACCTGATTCTCCATCCGCGCCGCCGGCGTTCCTTCCTCCTGGGAATAGGTAAATACCCCCAGCCGGTCAAATTCCAGCTCATCCACGAAATTATACAGCTCTATATGATCCTCCTGCGTCTCTCCGGGGAATCCGCTGATAAGCGTGGTACGCAGACAGATATCCGGAATTTCCTCCCGCAGCCTGCCGATCCGCTCCCGCAGCTCGGCCTGATCGGTCCGCCTGCCCATCTGCTTCAATATCCTGTCTGAAGCATGCTGGATTGGCATATCCAGATAATGACAGACTTTCGGTTCTGTTTTTATCGTTTCTATTAATTCATCCGTAATTTCCTCCGGATAGCAGTATAAAATCCTTATCCAGTAGATACCAGGGATGGCGCAGAGCCTGTGAAGCAGCTGCGGCAGCTTCTTTTCGCCGTAAATGTCCTTCCCGTAAACCGTGGTTTCCTGGGCCACAAGAATCAGTTCCTTAACGCCGCCCTCAGCCAGTTCCCGCGCTTCCTTTTCCAGCACTTCCATGGGGACGCTGCGGTAATTGCCCCGCACCTTTGGGATAATGCAGTAGGTGCAGCGTTTGTCGCAGCCCTCCGCAATTTTCAGGTAGGCAAAATGGCCGCCTGTAGTGACGCTGCGGTGCTTACCGTAAACCAGCGCCGCATCCGGGTCCGTAATATGGTTGTGCTTCTCTCCTGCCGAAACCTCATCAATGGCGGCTGTCACCGCATCAATGGCCATGGTCCCCAGGATTTCATCCACCTCCGGGATTTCCGTCTGGATTTCTTCCTTATAACGCTGCGCCAGGCAGCCGGCCACGATAAGCGCCTTCAGCTGTCCGCTCTTTTTTAATTCGGCCATTTCCAGAATGGTGTTTATGCTTTCTTCCTTGGCATCGCCGATAAAGCAGCAGGTGTTGATTACCGCAGCCTCCGCTTCCGCCTCGTCATCCGTAAAGGTATGCCCCTTTTCGGCCAGCATCCCAAGCATCATCTCGGTATCCACAAGATTTTTATCACAGCCCAGGGAAATAAATAGTATTTTCATGCTTTCTTATGAAAAAAGAGAAATGCACACGGCAATTTCTCTTCTCCCTTCCCCCATTTTAATCTTCGGTTTCTTCATCTCCGAGAATTTTGATTTTGCCTTCATTCAGTTCTTCTACAGCAACGGATAAAGGCTTCATGCCTGTCTTCATATTTACTAACGGCTCATCGCCTCCGATGATCTGCCTTGCTCTTTTGGAAGTCGCCATAACGATGGAATAACGGCTGCTTACAATCTTGGTTTCGCCGGGCTCCACGTCGCTGTTCACGACTTTCATTAAATCGGTATAAGAGGGATGTAACATTTTCATTCTCCTTTCACTAACGCGTCCAGCTCGGAACGCATATCAGCTATCAATTCCTTATTTCTTTTCGGACTTCTGCGGGATGCGGAAATAATGGAATGCATTTCCTTCACGCAGTCGTCCAGTTTATCATTGATTATGATATAATCATAATTTTCAATGTCTTCCGCTTCCTCTGCCGCGCGCGCAATACGCTGGCAGATGACCTCCTCGCTTTCGGTACCTCTTCCTTCCAGCCTTCTTTTTAATTCTTCCGCGCTGGGCGGCATGATAAATAAAAGAAGGGCTTCCGGGAATTTTTCTTTCACCTTAAGCGCGCCCTGGATTTCAATTTCCAGGATTACGTCCCGTCCGTTATCCAGACAGGCCTCCACATATTCTCTGGGCGTTCCGTAATAGTTGCCGCAGTAGCTGGCATACTCGATCAGCCCGTCCTTTGCAATCGCCTCTTCGAAGGTATCCTTATCCACAAAAAAATAGGATTTGCCTTCTTCCTCGCCCGGCCTGGGCTTTCTTGTCGTCATGGAAACCGACAGCGCATAATTATCATAGGTTTTGAGCAGTTCCTTCATCAATGTTCCCTTGCCTGCCCCGGAAAAACCGGATACGACAATCAGAATTCCCCTATGCTTCATCATTATCCTCCCGTTCGGCCTGCGCCCTGTTTGCAATGGTTTCCGGCAGAAGCGCCGATAGCACAAGCTGACCGTTCTCCATCACCAGCACCGCCTTTGTCTTACGTCCCTGCGTCGCGTCCACGGCCGTCCCCGTCTCTCTGGCTGTCTGCACCATACGCTTGATGGGTGCAGAATCAGGGCTGACCACCGCGATAATCTTTTCCGTATTTACAATATTGCCAAAACCGACATGGATAAACTGACTCATTGACCGCCTCCGCCATTATTCAATATTCTGAATCTGCTCTCTGACCTTCTCAATTTCCGTCTTCAGCTCAATCGCCCGGTCGGAGGTCTCCAGATCATTGGCCTTGGAAAGAATGGTATTGGCTTCCCGGTTCATTTCCTGGGCAATGAAATCAAGCTTCCTTCCGATGCTTCCGCCTTCACCAAGAGTTTTTTTCGTAGTCTCAATATGGCTTCTTAAGCGCACCAGTTCTTCATCCACACACACTTTATCGGCAAAAATAGTAACCTCCATAAGAAGACGGTTCTCATCCACCTGGGCATCCTCAAGAAGCTCTTTTACCTTATCCTTAAGCGTCTGTCTGTATTCCGCTATTATCTGCGGCGACCTTTCCTCAATAAAAGCCACGCTTTCCAGCATGCCGTCCAGCTTGGAAATCAAATCCTCCTTCAGGTTCTCCCCTTCGGTAATCCTGGTCTGTGACAGTCCTTCTGCCGCTCCCCTCAGCGCCTTTTCCAGCGTCTTCCAGATGCCTTCCTCATCAATGGCCTGTTCCTCCATGGAGAAAACCTCCGGGAATCTGGAAAGGGAGGAAACACGGATATCGTTGTCCAGTGAAAAATCCTCTGCCATCTGCTTCAGATACTGCATGTATTCCCCGGCAATATCCCTGTTGTACTTGATCGTCACATTGTTCTCTGTAAAATCTTCGTAGGTAATGAACAAATCCACTTTGCCGCGCTGGATATATTCTTTCAGCACGCTTCTTATGGAAGCTTCAAAAAAATTCAGCTTCTTTGGCATCTTTATGCTTACATCCAGATACCTGTGGTTTACGGACTTCATTTCTACGGTAATTTTACGTTCGGCCTCGCTGATTTCGCATCTGCCGAAGCCTGTCATACTTTTTATCATCAGTATTCCTCCAGAAAATACATTCCCATAATTCATTTTATTATAAATCACCTTCCGAAAGTAGTCAAGGATTTCATTTTTTGCCGTTTACCGCCCGTTTTCTTAACAAAAACAGCTTCGGAAGCAGTAAAAACGGCGCCATCGCCAAACTTTACAAAATCTCTGCCATAATTGACAATTCCCCATCTATATGCTTCCCGGGGAAAAAGTTATACTGACAGCAACATAATAAATCAACATTATCAATAAAGAAAGAAAGGTACATAACAATGAATACGAAAAACATCACAGTCACCGACAAACCTCTCTTAAATACGAACCTGGATACCAATTTTTTAAAGCTGGTGGCTATCATCAGTATGTTCATCGACCATGTGGGAGCTGCCTTCTTTCCGGAATACCCTATTTTCCGCTGGCTCGGCCGTCTGGCTTTCCCCATCTTCTGTTACTGCATGACCGTAGGAATGCTCTATACCAGTAATATCCGCAGATATCTGGGACGCCTGGGCCTGTTTGCCGTCATTTCCCAGCCTTTCTGGATACTGGCATTCAACCCGCAGGATATCCTGGGCAACCTGACCAACTGGAATATCTTCTTTACATTATTTATAAGCCTTCTGGCCGTATGGGGTTTTAAAGAGAAAAAATGGTGGCTTTTCATCCTTGCCTTCCTGGTTATATCTCTGTGGAATTTTGATTATTCCAGCACAGGCATCCTTCTCATGCTGGTTTTCTATCTCTGCAGGAAAAAACCTTCCCTCGGAGCCGTCCTGTATGTACTGCTCTATCTTCCGGCCTTTTTTACGGCATCGCCGGGAGATCCTCTGAGTCTGACTATCGGAAATTACGGCATCGGCTTTGAAGCAGGAGCCCTCCTTGCTCTTCCCCTGATTTTCCTGCATACCAATACTTCCCTGCGTATCCCCAAATGGTTCTTTTACGCTTTCTACCCGGCCCACCTGGCCCTGATCGCCCTGGTGCGTTTCCTTCTTGGTTTCTGATAATCCCTGCAATATCAGCTTTTCCAACAAGGGCTCAGATGTTATCTGCGGACAGCATCTGAGCCCTTGTTCTCTTTTCCTTCTTCTGCTATACTTAATATCATGATATTTATTTTACCGCACAGATAAGCACAGCCGGCGTCTCATCCTATTCGGCTGAGTTTTCCCGCAGAAAGGACTTCCTATGGCATTTGACGGCATAACCATTGCAAATATACGAAAAGAACTGGATGACACCCTGACCGGAGGACGGATATTCAAAATTGCGCAGCCGGAACCGGATGAACTGCTGCTCACCATAAAAAATAACGGAGCGCAGCACAGACTCACCCTTTCCGCTTCCGCATCCCTCCCTCTTATTTATCTTACGGGGAAAAATAAAACCAGTCCGATGACTGCCCCCAATTTCTGTATGCTGCTCCGAAAGCACATCCAGAACGGCAAGATCATCAGCATCACCCAGCCCGGCATGGAGCGTATTCTCAATTTTGAGATCGAGCATCTTGACGAGATGGGCGACTTATGCAGAAAGCTGCTCATTGTGGAGCTGATGGGCAAACACAGCAACATTATCTTCAGCAGCACTTCAGGCGTGATCATCGACAGCATCAAGCATATTTCCGGTCTGGTGAGCTCGGTGCGCGAGGTGCTCCCCGGCAAGGAATACTTTATTCCCCATACCCAGGACAAGGAAAACCCGCTTTCCGTTACCAGAGAGCAATTTATGGAACGGGTGTTTGCAGGGAATATGCCTTGTTTCAAGGCTCTTTACACCAGCTTCACGGGTCTGTCTCCTGCTATTGCCCATGAGATCTGCTATCGGGCAGGAGGTAATGCGGATCTCTCCAACGCCGCCCTGGATGAGGACGGACGGGAACGGCTTTACCACTCTTTTCAGGAGATGATGGAGGATGTACGCACCGGCAGCTTCTCCCCCTGCATTGTATATGAAAATAACGCACCAGCAGAATATGCAGCGGTATGTCTCACTTCTTATCCGGAAAATGCAAGAAAGGATTACACATCCATTTCCCTGCTTCTGGAGGACTATTATGCGGAAAAGAACACCATTACACGCATCCGCCAGCGTTCCTCGGACCTGCGCCGTATTGTTTCCACCGCTCTGGAGCGGAACGTAAAGAAATATGATCTGCAGCTGAAACAGATGAAGGATACGGAAAAAAGGGATAAGTACCGGGTTTACGGAGAATTATTGAACACCTATGGTTATGATGTGACGCCCGGTTCCCGCTCTATGACAGCACTGAATTATTATACGAACGAAGAAATTACGATACCTCTGGATCCCACTCTCACACCGGGAGAAAATGCAAAAAAATATTTTGACAAATATAATAAGCTGAAGCGGACCTATGAGGCTTTATCCCAGCTCACCCTGGAAACAAAAGCGGAAATCGAGCATCTGGAATCCATCAGCAACTCTCTGGATATCGCATTGAAGGAGGAGGATCTGGTGCAGATTAAGGAAGAGCTGATAGAAAGCGGTTATATCCGCAGAAAAGGCGGCTCCAAAAAAGTAAAAATTACAAGCCGGCCGTTCCACTATCTCAGCAGCGACGGCTACGACATTTATGTAGGCAAGAATAATTTTCAGAATGATGAGCTCACCTTTAAATTTGCTGTCGGAAATGACTGGTGGTTCCATGCGAAGGGGATTCCGGGTTCCCACGTGGTGGTAAAATCCCGCGGAGAGGAGCTGCCTGACAGTACTTTCGAGGATGCGGCGCGGCTGGCCGCCCACTATTCCAAGGGACGCGGCCAGGAAAAGGTGGAGATTGATTATACGGAGAAGAAAAATGTGAAAAAGCCCGGCGGCGGGAAACCCGGCTTTGTCGTATATTATACCAATTACTCCATGATGATCGACTCCGATATCACTGCATTAGAGCAAATAGAATAAAAGGAAGGTTTTTTTTGATGGAACAAATTTGCAGGGCCTTACAACCGGATGAAATCACTTCTGTCTATGAAGTCTGGGGGAATTCCCATTTCCCGGAGGATGAACTAAAACCGCTCTCTTCAATAAAGGCATTGTTAGAGCAAAAACAGTATTCCGGCTATGGTCTGTTCTCGCAGGAAAGTGAAACTGAAGACGAGGAAGGGGAATCGCTTCTCGGGTATGCCTTTCTTCTGCATGATAAAGAAAAAAAGAAAATGCTTCTTGATTACTATGCCTTTCTGGAGGAGCACAGGAATAAAGGATACGGCAGTATTTTTCTGCAGAATATGAGGGTCATGGAGGATTTCCCCGGCTGCTATCTGGAGTGTGAGGATCCGGATACAGCCGATTCCCCAGAGGAATATACACTGCGTAAAAGAAGAATTGGTTTCTACCAGAGAAACGGCGCTTATCTCTCCCGGGTACGGGCCCGTTTGTTTGGCGTGACCTATCGGATGCTCTGGCTGCCTCCTGCAAGCGGTTTTGCATGTACGGCAGGCAGGACCTCCGGCCTTAATACGGATATGGATGAATCCCTGGAAGCACAGGAATTCTTTTTACAGGATCTTACAGACTTCTACCTGTCCGTTTTTCCTCATCTGGTATTTAAACAAAATATGAAGATCTGGCTCGCGGAAGCCTGATACCAAAAAAGTCACTGTATGGCGGGGTGCCGTACAATGACTTTTTTAGTAAATCTAAGGACAACCTGTAAATCAAGGCATCCGTTGTTTATCCTGCGTTTAAACTTAAAGTGTTCCGGAAGTAAACAGTCCCTTTACATGGTCAATCTCTTCCTGTGTAGCCTTCTGGGCCGGCACATAATAAGATTTATCCCTTGCAATCTGGTAAAGCTGCTCCTGGGACTGCTCGCAGGCTGCACGTATCTGCTTCAGAGCACTTTTCAGCTCTTTGTTTTCTGTCTGGGGGATCATTTCCCCGAATCTTACCAGTTCTCCGTTAATACTTGCCAGAGTATCTGATACCATTGTTTTTTCCTGCATCATGGTTATTCTCCTCCTTACTGCAAAAATTTCATCAACTGCTGCTTGTTTTCCATTGCGGATTTTGCGCCCTGCTCAAAAAACTGCTTTACTTTAGCGTCTTCTGCACAGGAAGCATATTCCTTCAATTTGCAGTGAGAAGTGTCATAACCGCCAATAAGATGGCGCAGGTTCTGAAGATCGAGTTCCGATAAATTTGCCATGTCCATACCTCCATTCATTTACATCTGCCTTAGTATTATGCGCATTCGTGAATGGAAATATACCGGCAGGTTTTTACATTCCCAACTCCTCATAAGGGATGGTCACTTCTGTATAACCTGCGGCGTAAGGAGCGATTTCATAAGGCGTGGTATAAAATACGACACCCTCATCTGTTAAATAATAATATTCAATAAAATCATTTTTTGCATTCAGTGTTTCGGCAGCATCTTCAAAAAAGCCGCCTTCTGTATCACTCTCAACCACTTCCAGGAATTTATCCCGTACCATCGTATTTAATTCATCGTTGGAAAGATTGATGAGGCTGGCTAATGTCAGCTCTTTCCCTGTTTCCTTATCAAAAATATGATTATTTCTTCCCGGCATACCATGTGCGCCGCCTTCATAGGTATAGGATTCATGGTATACAGATATCAAATTGCCGTGAGAAACGACTCCTCCCACTGTGAAATCTTCCTCGCTCGGAGGCATGGTAAAGGCTTCTGTCTCACCCTCAGCCGCAGTCTGGGAATTTTCTTCCTCCGTACGGTACTGCATGGCATAGCTTACGATAGAATCCGGATCATTTTCATAGTTTTCCATCATATCGGAAACCCATTCTTCATAAAAATCATTTATTTTTTTCTCGCCGTCAGAGTCCCCTTCAAAAACAGGATACTCCAGCTTTACAGTGCATGCCAGCTGTCCCTTTTCCGTAGACCAGGTTTTCTCCTCCTTTTCCAGATGGTATGTGTATTCGCCGGCCTGCAGGCTTCCCTTTTCACCGGAAGTCTGTGTCTCTTCTGTCGCTGCCTCCGTGGTTTCCTGATTGGTTTCTGCGGGAGCCGATGTCTCCTGGACCGTACTGCTTTCTGTCTGTACAGCAGTTCCTGTGTTCCCGTCTGCTGACTTTCCATTACAGCCCGTAAGCAGTAAAGCGGCTGTCAATGTCAGGCACATAAATTTTTTCATAATATTTCTTTCCTCTCTTTGTTTTTTATTTAATTTTATCCTTCCCAATGAGAAGGGTTTTAAACGTATAAAAACCATCCGGTGCCGGTTTTCCGACCGTCCCGGATGGTTCCCCCCTTATTTCCCCATAAATAATTTATTTCTGCATTTACAGCAAATCAGCCGATAAGCCAGTCATACATTTCCTGGTATTTTCTTGCAGATACCTGCCATGAAAAATCAGCCGCCATTCCTCTGTCAATTATCTTATTCCATTCTCTTTTCTTATCATAAAAGATCTTTTCCGCATACCGGACAGCTCCCAGCATTTCATGCGCATTATAATTCATAAAGCTGAAACCGGTGCCTGTGCTTTCAAACTCGTTATATGGCTCCACCGTATCCTTAAGCCCGCCTGTCTCCCTTACAATAGGAACTGTACCATAACGGAGTGCGATTAACTGGCTGAGCCCGCAGGGTTCAAAAAGGGAAGGCATCAGAAAGGCGTCACAGGAAGCATATACTCTGTGTGATACAGCTTCTGAATAATAGATCTGGGCGGATACCTTTCCGGGATATTTCCAGGCAAAATGACGGAACATGTTTTCATACTGCTCTTCACCGGTGCCCAGCACCATGAGCTGGATATTATCCTGACACAATTCATCCATAACATAGGCAACCAGGTCAAAGCCCTTCTGATCGGTCAGACGGGATACGACACCGATGACCAATGCCTTATCATCCTGATTCAATCCGAAATCAGCCTGAAGCGCACGCTTGTTTTTTATTTTTTCTTTGCGGAAATTAACCGAGTTAAACGGATGAGTGATGTATTTATCCGTTTCCGGATTATATTCATCATAATCAATGCCGTTTACAATTCCTCTCAAATCACCGCTCCGCGCACGAAGCAGGCCGTCCAGCGCCTCTCCGTAGAAAGGGGTCTTTATCTCATCCGCATAGGTTTCGCTCACTGTCGTAACCGCATCCGCATATACAATGCCGCCCTTTAACAGATTGGCATCCTTATAGGCCTCCAGCTTATCCGGAGTGAAGAAAGACATGGGAAGCCCGGTGATATCCTGTACCTCCTTGATGCTCCATTTCCCCTGGAATTTCAGGTTATGGATAGTCATGGCCGTTTTAATGCCCCTGTAGAAATCGCTGCCCTGGAAGCGTTCATGCAGATAAACGGGAACCAGGCCGGTCTGCCAGTCGTGGCAGTGGATTAGGTCAGGCCGGAAATCAATTACCGGAAGAATGGACAAAGCCGCTTTGGAAAAAAATGCAAATTTCTCAATTTCAAATAAGGTGTTATCGCTGTAAGGCTTGAAACCGTTAAAATAATATTCATTGTCTATGAAATAATATGTTACACCATCGTATTCAGCCTCTAAAATCCCCACATATTGATTCTGCCAATGGAAGTCCATGTAAAAATGGGTTTTGTAATTCAGTCTGTCCTTCATTTCCTGGGACATACATACATATTTGGGCAAGATAACACGCACGTCATAATATTTCTTATCGATACATTTGGGCAGCGAGCCTACTACATCCGCCAAACCGCCTGTTTTTATGAACGGTACGCCTTCTGAGGCCACAAATAAAATTTTCTTCATACTGAATCCTCCCGTAATTTCTTAATACCTTCCCCGATGGGGTTACAGTTATTATACATCATTACGGCGTTTATTAAAAGGTCAAATTTTATATTGAAGTCTTATTTTGTCCGCAATCAGGGCAATAAATTCGGAATTCGTCGGCTTTCCTTTTCCTGTATTTATAGTATACCCAAAGAGAGAATCCAGTGTTTCCATCTTTCCCCTGCTCCACGCAACCTCAATAGCATGTCTGATCGCACGCTCCACACGGCTGGGTGTAGTCTGGTATTTCTTTGCAATTGTGGGATACAGGATTTTGGTGATAGAATTGAGCATTTCAATGTCTTCCACTGACATCATGATGGCTTCGCGCAGGTATTGGTAGCCTTTGATATGTGCGGGAACGCCAATCTCATGAATCATATCCGTCACGTCTTTTTCCAGGTTGTGGGCGGCGGCAGGCTTTACAGCCGTTTCTTCTTCCTTCGCCATTTCAGACAGGGATGAGGCGCCGGATGCCGGCACGGTAATCATTATCTGGAATTCTTTATTCGTTTTCATCAGATCCGTGAGGATCTGTACCACTCTTTCGTTGTCTTTGCCTGCGCTCATGCGTAACTGTTCCATATATATCCTCCATTCCAACAGAAATCATTTTCTTTCTGTCTCTTCCTGCATTAATTATATAAGAATGACAATTTATGGCAACCTTCTTTCGTCGCAAAAAAGGCGGTGTATCGTGTTTTTTCGGAAATAATCGCGCTTTGGAAGAGCGAAATGTGGCGAATCATGGGGAAAGATGGCGACAGTTAGCACGGAACTGCAGAAAACAGATGGGATTGAGATAAATCAGAGGGTAAAAAAAACCGACAGAATCATCGGCAGAAGCCGCAGCAGCCAGGAAATGCTGCATTTTCCTGGCTGAGGTGCTTTGCTTATTGCAGGAGCATATTTTCGATAAAGATTCCGAATCCTCTGGTAGGATCCTGGACCAAGACATGGGTGACTGCCCCGATAATTTTACCGTCCTGCAAAATAGGACTGCCGCTCATTCCCTGCACGATTCCTCCGGTTGTTTCGAGCAGTTCACGATCCGTGACCTGCAATTCGATCCCCCGGTTGATATTGTCATGATCCAGGTGAATGGCTGTAATTTTGATATCATAAAGCTTTGGTTCTCCGCCTACGCTGCACAGAATCTGGGCGGGTCCCGTTTCAACCTCCTGCTTAAGGCCGATGGGCATAGCCTGTGAGGTGATGTGGGCCGCAGCGGAATCATTCAGTTCTCCAAAAATTCCTTCTACGGTATTGGCCTCAATTGTTCCCATCTTATTGCTTTCTTTGTAGTCTATGACGCCTGTGAGTTCACCGGGCGTTCCATTCTCTCCCTTGGTTATGGACACAATTTCGGTCTGGTAAAGGCTTCCGTTTCTAAGATTCATCAGTGTGGCGGTATCCATATCATTAATTCCATGGCCCAGCGCGCCGAAGGAATTGTTTTCGTCTATATAGGTGAGGGTGCCTACTCCCTGTGCATTATCCCGGATCCATATACCAAGCTTATACTGTCCGTCCTGGTTTTCCTCCGGTTTTACTTTCAGATCAAATTCCTGATCCTCCCGGAGAATGGTGAGCACCATCTCTTCTCCGTTGCTTTCCTCGATCTGCCTCATAAAGGCAGCTTTTCCTTCCACTTCCTTACCGTCCGCTTTCAGGATATAATCGCCTTCCTTCAGCAGATGTCCCACAGGTTCCTTCAGCTGACCGTCAACGCCGGTAAAATCCCCTGTGGCAATCACCAGTATCCCTTCGGTCTTCACATATATACCAATGGGGACACCCGCCGGAATCAGTGTTTTATCATTGATAACCTGCACATTGACGGATTTGAATGGTATCAGGCCGAAAAGCTTCAAATCCATTGTGTACGTATCAATATCTTCCGCATATAAGGTAAGTGAATCTGCCAGATCGACGGAAAGGCTTTTGGGTTCCTTTTTTTCTGCCACAGAGCTCATACCTGTTACCGGTATTGCTTCATCCCCGTCTGCAGTGTCTGAGGGCGCCTTATATAATTTGCCGGAAACAGGTACGTTCAGATCCAAATCCTGCCTGACCCCTGCCCGGATATGGATGGCCCGGGGTATTTTTTCCCAAATAAGGAAAAGCCAGCATATGATTAACGCTGTCATAGAGCAAATCAGCAAAACATATAAAAATAAGCGGTACTTTTTTCTTTTTTCCAAAATTTCACATCCTTTCTGCTGCTTATTCTGCTGATAGCAGGCGCAGCTGCTTCGGGTCTTTTGAACCCTTTCAGCAAAGAAAAGGACATACATTCAACATGTACGTCCTTTCTAGTATGTGACAAATGGTTAAAGATAATTTAGTATTGTTTTGTATTTGCTGCCATTTCTTTCAATTCTCTCGCGTTCGCCAGCGCGTTTTCCGTTATCGTATCGCTCCCGAGCATCCTTGCAAGCTCGTTTAAAATATCAGTTCCCCCGATTTCCATAATAGCCGTGCTGGTGGAATCTTCCATGGATTTTTTTTCTATAATAAAATGATTATCCGCCATGGCAGCTATCTGCGGCAGGTGGGTAATACAGATTACCTGACGGCTCTTTCCCAGTACGGCAAGCTTCCTGGACACCTTCCATGCTGTCTTGCCGCTTATTCCGGTATCAATTTCGTCAAAAATAAAGGTATCCTTATCCTCCTGCCCCGCGGTGATTGTTTTCAGGGCAAGCATGATACGGGAAAGCTCACCGCCGCTGGCGACATTGGCCAGAGGCCTTCTGGGTTCTCCGGGATTGGTTGAAATCATGAAGGAAACCTCATCCCAGCCGTCGGGGCCTATAGAATCCTTTCGTTCCACTTCCACCGCGAAGTCCACCTGATTGAAATTCAAATCCTGAAGAGCTTCTATAAAAAGCTTTGCAAGCTTCTTTCCTGCTTTTTTCCGTATTTCCGTCGCACGGGTACATACAAGCTCAAGCGCGCCGCGGGCATCCCGCAGCTGTGCATTCAGCTTATCCCGGTAAGCATCCGCATCTATCAGCCGCTGCAGCTCTTCCTCTCTGTTTTCCTTATATAATAGGATCTCTTCGATTGTGGATCCATATTTATCCTTCAGCCGGTTGATGGTATTCAGCCGTTCCTCAACCTGCAGAAAATCGTTTTGATCAAATTCCAAATCGGAAAGGTAATCGGATACCGAACGGTTAAAGTCATTCAGCAAACCATCTATATCCGTGAGCATTACAGCCATTTCATCGAGAACGCTGTCATATGCGCTCACGCTGTTCAGCTCCCGCAGCGCCCTGCCCACGGCTTCACCGGCGCTTCCTTCCTGATCATAACCGGTAAGGATATGGACATTGCCAAGATTTTCCGCTATTTTACGGCTGTTGCTCATTTTCTGATATTGCTTTTCCAGTTCCTCATCTTCTCCGGCCTTTAAGGATGCGTTTTCAATTTCTTCCACTTCAAAACGGGCCAGGGAAAGCTGTCTCTCCTTTTCCCGTTCATCCAGATCGGTTTCAGCCAGTTTTTCCTGAATTTTTCTATAAAATTGATATTTCTCTTTTATCTCTCTTTTTATACGGGAAAATTCTTCCCCGGCAAAATCATCCAGAATTTCCAAATGTTTTTTTGTCTGTAAAAGCTGCTGGGAATCGTGCTGTCCGTGAATATCTATCAAAACACCGGAGAGTTCCTTTAACAACCTTGCGTTTACCGTCTCTCCGTTTACCTTGCTGATACTGCGCTGAGGCATAATCCTGCGCTGAAGAATCACCAGACCGTCTTCCTCTATGGGAATGTCCAGCTTCTTCACCTTTTCTATCTGCCCTTCCTTTTCCAGCTGGAATACCAGTTCAATCAGCGCATAGTCAGCGCCGGTCCGGATTAAATCCCGATCGCCGCGGCCTCCCAGGGCCAGACCCACGGAACCGATGATAATCGATTTTCCCGCTCCGGTTTCACCTGTCAGGATGTTCAGATGGGGGCCGAAAAAGACCTCGGTCTCCTGAATCAATGCCAGATTTTTCACATGTAAGCTCACTAACATTTTTCTTCTCCTATTTGCCTTCCGAACGCTGCCCTGCCTATCCCCTTTCCGGCTCCTAATTTTTCAGAATTTCCCGGATTTTATCCATTACGATTCTGGTGTCCTCCACACTCCGCACCGCCATCATAATGGTATCGTCCCCGGCAATACTCCCCACAATTTCTTTGAATTTCATGGCATCCACGGCAGCAGCTACCGCCATGGCCATGCCGGAGACAGTCTTGAGAACCAGGATATTCTGCGCCATATCCATGGACACGAAACCGTCCTTAAGCACCCTCACGTACTTATCCCACAGGCTGCTGTCATCCTGTCTCAGAACAATATATTTCTGCCTGCCGTTCCCTGCCGGGACCTTGGACAGATGAAGCTGCCTGATATCCCGGGATACCGTTGCCTGCGTCACATTGAAGCCCGCCTCCCGCAGCTTGTCCGCCAGTTCTTCCTGGGTTTCTATTTCATAGATGTCAATCAATTCCACAATTTTTTCATGTCTGTTTTGTTTCATCGGTTTACTCGCTCATCTTTCTATGTAAACGCTCCAGGAAGCTTAATTCGCTCAGCCTCATAATAGAGGTGGTCTTGCTGCTGCGTGTCACCTTGATTCTGTCTCCTGTCTTCAGGAGGAGGCAGCTGCTGCCGTCAAAGTTTACTTCCACTTCCTGATCCTGTCCTGACTGCTTTTCCCCTATTTCCACCACCACTTCATCCTCCGCCCGGAGAACAATGCTTCTTATATTCAGCGTATGGGGGCAAATGGGTGTAAGAACGATAAGGCTCGCCCCCGGCTCCACAATAGGCCCTCCCGCCGACATGTTATAGCCGGTGGAACCCGTCGGTGTAGCGATGACAATACCATCCGCCCCATAACTGTTCAGCACCTGGCCGTTCACCCAGATCCGGAACTGTATGACCTGCAGAGGCCCCTTCCGGGTTATCGCCACATCATTCAGTGCATGAACCTGTGCCGCTTCCCCGCTGCCGTCTTCTCTCAGCACCCGACCGGAAAGCATCATCCTGTCCTCTATGGTATATTCTTCCCGCAAAAGCTTTTCCAATGCCAGATCCAGCGCTATCGGCTCCACCTCAGCCAGATATCCCACAGTTCCTAAGTTTACCCCGAGAAGGGGGATTCCGTTTCCTGCGGTTTCTCTGGCAGCCTTCAGCATGGTGCCATCTCCTCCCAATACTATCATACAGTCGGAACGCAGATCACCGCCGCCTTCTTTCAGGCGGATCTGCTCCTCCGATTCATTATCTGCACAGACTGTACAGGTGGCTCCCCGATCCTCCAGATATTTACGGATGTAAGAAGTAACCTTCAGCCCCGGATCCTTTGGCCTGTTTGTCATAATAATATAATGTTTGCTGCACCCTATACCCATGTCCATGTTACCCCTGTTTCGCTTCCTTTTCCAGTGCTCCGTGCGCCTGTTCCACAATTTCACCAACGGTTTTCTTCCAGGCCTCATCCTCTGAAAGCCCGCTTTTTTCCGCCTGTATCTCCGATAGCTTTCGCTCCGCTTCATGCTCCGTAAGAGAAAGCACTTCTTCAGGCAGGTTATCCTTTTTCTCCAGATAAACCAGATACTCAATATTTCCTTCCGGCCCTTTCACAGGAGAGTACGTTAATCCTTCTATACCGAAGCCGGTAAGGGAGGCAAAATCCAGGACTTTGGCTATCACCTCCCGGTGCACCGCAGGCTCCCTCACCACGCCTTTCTTGCCGACCTTATCTCTTCCCGCCTCAAACTGGGGTTTAATAAGGCATACCATACGGCCGCCTTCCTTCAGAAGGTTTCTGGCAGGTATTACTATTTTGGTAAGGGAAATAAAGGACACATCAACAGAAGCGAAATCCAGCCTGTCCTGAATATCTCCGGGAACCATGTAACGGAAATTGGTTTTTTCCATGCACACCACCCGTTCATCGTTGCGAAGCTTCCAGGCCAGCTGTCCGTGGCCCACATCCACTGAATATACTTTTGCGGCGCCGTTTTGCAGCATACAGTCTGTAAAGCCTCCCGTGGACGCACCGATATCCATACATACCGTTCCCGCAAGGCTGATAGGAAAGCACTGCATGGCCTTTTCCAGCTTCAGCCCTCCGCGGCTCACATATTTAAGCGGGTTTTCCTTCACCGTCAGCACACACTTATCTTCCTCAAAAACAGAGCCCGCCTTATCCTCTCGCTCTCCGTCCACAAAAACGTTTCCGGACATGATAATTGCTTTCGCCTTCTCCCTGGAGGGCGCATAACCCTGTTTTACCAGAAGCACATCTAATCGTTCCTTCATCAGACTTCCCCTAATACTTCATGAATACGTTTCAGAATGGAATCACTGTCAATCCCGATTTCCTGTTTCAGCAGATCCACATTTCCATGCTCCACATACTCATCCGGTACAGCAATGGAAAGAATCCGGACAGGCAGGCCGTTATCGTCCGCAAAGGTACGCACCCGTTCTCCGAACCCTCCGCTTTCCACGTTTTCTTCCATGGTGACCAGAAGCTTATGGGTATGGACCAGCTTCCGGATCATGTCTTCATCTACAGGCTTCACGAATCTGGCATTGACAAGAGTACAGAACCTGCCCTCCAGCTTCAGCTGGGCATATACTTTTTCTGCTGTTTTTACCATACTGCCCACGGCAAGAACTGCGATATCCTTTTCCTCATAGATCATTTCGCTTCGACCGTATTCGATTGGAGCGCGGAAAGCCGCCAGGCCGTCATAGGCCTCGCCTCTGGGATAGCGCAGGGCTATCGGCGCGCCGAAGCCAACGGCAAACTTCATCATATCGGAAAGCTCCCATTTATTTTTAGGAGCTATTATATGCATATTAGGAATGGAGGACAGGTAAGACAAATCAAAAATACCCTGGTGCGTCTCCCCGTCGCTGCCAACCAGCCCCGCCCTGTCTATTGCGAAAATCACCGGCAGGTTCTGGATGCATACATCATGCAGCACCTGATCATAGGCTCTCTGAAGGAAGGAGGAATATACCGCAACCACAGGCTTCAGTCCTCCTGCCGCAAGCCCGGCTGCGAAGGTCACCGCATGCTGCTCGGCAATCCCCACATCAAAGAAACGGCCGGGATAAGCATGGCTGAAACGCTTCAGGCCGGTTCCGTCAGGCATGGCGGCGGTTATCGCCACGATTTTTTCATCCCTCTGCCCCAGCTTCATCATCACCGTAGAAAAGATATCCGTATAATTCGCCTTCATTTTTTTCTTCAGAGGCACTCCGGTCTGCACATCAAAGGGATCCGCTCCATGGAAACGGGCAGGATGGTTTTCCGCCGGCGCATAGCCTTTGCCCTTTTTGGTCAGCACATGTATCATAACCGCATTTTTCCTGCGTTTTGCCTCATTTATCACCCGTATAAGAGAAGTGGTGTCATGTCCGTCCACCGGCCCGAGATAGGTAATTCCCATATCTTCAAAAAGCATGCCCGGTATTACCAGCTGTTTCAGGCTGTTTTTGGCACGCCGTATTCCCGCCACCACGGGCTCTCCGTATCTGGTATTGCGGATAGCGTCATAGATTCCGTCCTTCACATCCAGATATGCATGGGAGGTACGGATATTGTTCAGATATTTGGATACACCGCCCACATTTTCGGATATGGACATATTGTTATCATTGAGGATAATAATAAAATTGGTTTCCAGCCTGGCGGCATTATTCAGGGCTTCGTAGGCCATCCCTCCCGTGAGGGAGCCGTCCCCGATTACGGAAACAACCGTGTAGTTCTCTCCCTGAAGATCTCTCGCCTTTACCATACCCAGTCCGGCGGATATGGATGTAGAGCTGTGGCCGGTGTCAAAGCTGTCACAGTCGCTTTCCTTTCTCTTGGGGAAGCCGCTCATGCCTCCGTATTTCCGCAGATTTTCAAATCCTTCTTTCCTTCCGGTGAGCAGCTTATGGGTATAGGACTGATGTCCCACATCCCATATTATTTTATCATCCGGCAGATTCAATGACAGATGAAGAGCCATGGTAAGCTCCACAGCCCCGAGATTGGATCCCAGATGCCCTCCCGTAACACTTATTTTACGGACGAGGAAGTCCCGGATTTCCGATGCCAGCGCAGGATAATCCTTAGGATTTATATTTTTAATATCATTCGCTTTTTGTATCTGATCGAGAAGCATAATATGCCTCCTTTTATTTTTTTCTGGTAATTAAATCATCCACCAGTACTTCCAAAAACTCATTGCGGCCGGCCCCGCCCTTCTCACAGGCAATTGACGAAAGGCCTGATATAGCCTCCTCTGAAAGACGGCGCACCTCCTTAACGGAATGCTCCATTCCATTGAGAGATACATATGTTACCTTATGGTTCTTAAGATCACTGCCGGTCTGTTTGCCCAAAACCTCCAGGCTGCTTGTAATATCCAGGATATCATCCTGAATCTGAAAGGCCAGGCCGATACAGGTGCCGATTTTCTCCAGACGGTGAAGCTGTTCATCCGACGCGCCTGCCAGCACCGCCCCGATCATCATGGAGCTCTGGATCAACGCCGCCGTTTTATTTTCATGGATATAGAGCAGAAGCTCCTGAGTCACTTTTTCCTCCGGCAGCTCCTCCGCCTCCGTATCCGCAGTCTGTCCGCCTATCATTCCGTATATTCCGGCTTTCTGTGCCAGAATGGTCATGGCTTTCGCACAGCGGGGAAGCATTCCGGGTTCTTCTTCCGCCGTGGCAAAGGATCTGCATGCTGTCTCAAATGCATAATTTAAAAGGGCATCTCCTGCCAGCACAGCCATTCCTTCCCCGTATACGGCGTGAGTCGTTTTACGCCCTCTCCGGTATTCGTCATTGTCCATACAGGGCAGATCATCATGGACCAGGGAATACGTGTGTATCATTTCCATAGCCGCCATGAAAGGCTCCACGAGATGTCCTTCACCGCCGAACATACGGAAGGTTTCCTGCATCAGCATGGGGCGCAGACGCTTTCCGCCGGCCAGGACACTGTAATTCATGGCCTCCAGCACTGTCTTCTGATACCCCTCTTCCGCCGGAAGGTATTTCTTCAGAATTTTTTCAATTTCCTCTACCTTTTCCTGCCGTACTTCTTCAAAATTCATCCAAACCGCCCTCCTCGTTCAGCATCAGTACCTTTTTTTCCACTTTATCTATTTTATCATTGCAGATTTTCAATAAATCCATTCCCTTTTTATACGCCTGAAAGGAATCCTCCAATGTAATTTCTTCATCCTCCAGTGTACGGGTGATATCATCAAGCAGGCTGAAAGCTTCTTCCAGGGAAGGCCCCTGGTCATTTTTTTCCGCTTCCACAGTTTCCGGTTCCTGCACTTTTTCCTTTTTCATATCTTAATCTTCTCCTTTCTCTTTTTTCCACAATTCCTTATCCGTAACCAGCGCTTCGATTTTACCATTTTTCACATGTATGGAAAGCCTGTCTCCGACCGCCACACGTTTCACATCGGACACCGTCTTTCCCTCACTGTCGGAAACATAGGAAAATCCCTGGTTCAGCTTGTCCAGCGGAGAAAGGCCCTTTAATTTTTCCGTATACAGCCCCAGCATATGGCGCTTTTCCATAAGCCTCTGCTTCATCAGGGCCGAGAGCTGTTCCTCCATACGAAGGGCATACATCCTTTTTTCCCGGATCTGGTTGGCCGGGCTTAAATACTGCAGTTTGGTGCGTACCTGCCTGATTCTGGAGCGTTCCCATTCTATCCGGTTCCTAATTCTTGCATTCAAATCGTTTCTGCAGCCTTCCAGCAACGCTTCCAGCTGGCGTATATCATAAACAGCCAGTTCTGCAGCGGCAGACGGGGTAGGCGCGCGAAGATCGGAAACAAAATCGATAATCGTAGTATCCGTTTCATGTCCTACAGCGGATATAATGGGAACCGTACAATCAAAAACCGCCTGAGCCACCGCTTCTTCGTTAAATGCCCATAAATCCTCAATGGATCCGCCGCCGCGCCCCACTATCATCACGTCCACTCCGATATGCTCCAGAGCCCGGATTCCGCGTATGATACTGGCTGCCGCCTGCTCTCCCTGTACAATAGCCGGGTATAATATAATCTGTACGTAAGGATTCCTGCGCCGCGTGATATTTATAATATCCTGCACAGCTGCCCCGGTAGGTGCGGTTACCACCCCCAGGGTTCTGATGTATTTGGGCAGCGGTTGTTTATACTCCGAAGCAAAAAGGCCCTGCTCCAGAAGCTCCCGTTTCAGCCGTTCAAATTTTTCATATAAATAACCAGCTCCATCCAGTATGATCTCCCGGGCATAAAGCTGGTACTTTCCGTCCCGTTCATAGACTTCGACGCTTCCGCCCACCACTACCTGCTGGCCTTCCTCCATGCGGAATTTAAGTCCCGCCCGGTTTCCCGCAAACATCACACAGGCAATGGTACCCTTGGCATCTTTTATTGTAAAATAAATATGCCCGGAAGAATGGTACTTGCAGTTGCTCACTTCCCCCTTGACATATATATTCTGCAGCATGAAATCCTGAGAAAACATATTCTTGATATAGGAATTCACCTGCGCTACCGTATATACATTTTTCACTTGGTTTCCTCTATACAAACCGGGCAAGCACGCCGTTTACAAAGCCCGCGGACTCATCCTGACCGAACTTTTTGGCCAGTTCCACAGCTTCATTGATCGCCACGCTTTCCGGCACTTCTTCATCAAATTTGATCTCATATACAGCCAGGCGGATAATGGTCAAATCCACCTTGCCCATTCTGGAGGTTGTCCAGCCCTTTGCCGTGGTATTAATCATTCCGTCAATCTCCGGCAGCTTATCCTGAATCTTTTCAAATTTGCCCTGAATATAGGAGGCATCTTTTTCTCCTATGCCATTTTCCTCATCCTCAAAAAAAAGCTGACACTGCTCAGGCATTTCTTCCTTCGGATTAAATTCCACACGGAACAGCAGCTTGAAAATCTGTTCCCTTTGTTCTCTTCTGCCCATTATTTCCTCAATTCCGCCGGTATCCGGCATCTTAGTATCTTCCCCCCGCGGCTTAGCAGCATCCGGAAAGAAAAGGAAACGAAACCTTTTTCTCCGGCGGGCGCACCGCAATATACCGTAAGTGCCTTTCGGAATACGAAAGGCACCTGTCGTCAAACCTGAATTTTAGTTTCCCGGATAACTGTTCAGTACCTTCACAGTTATTGCAAAAATCCATCCTAAATCGCCTTCGGCGACAGGATTTTTGCACCCCTGAATCACTTTCTTACGGTCAGCGCAGTAAATGCGCAGACCTGTTGAACAGTTAGTTTCCCGGCTCCATATTTACATTAACAATACGGATATTTACATCCGTCACTGTGAGCCCCGTCATATTTTCGATGGCATTTTTAACCTTTTCCTGAACCTTACTGCATGTTTCCGGAATATTATAGCCGTATTCCAGGCACAGAGCGAGATCCGCTTTCACGGTATTTCCTGCCACCTGTACTTTTACACCCTTGCTCAGGCTCTTCACTCCAACCTTGCCGATAAGCTCATTGGTAATATTGCCTGCCATGGCAGACACGCCTTCCACCTCTGTAGCCGCTAGGGATGCTATCATAGCCACCACTTCGTCCGCAATCTGTACGGAACCGATGCTCTCGTCTCCCTGCAGAACATAGGTATTTCTATTATCGTCTTTCCTTGTATCTTTTTCCATAAGGCTGCCTCCTTTATTCCTATAACACTGA
>OLQH01000868.1_pt1 | contig 29076 bp, 27 predicted proteins | sample 1672671 | NCBI WGS metagenome assembly OLQH01 (sample SAMEA3136712, study PRJEB25190) | human gut metagenome
TCCAGAACATAGTCCCCCTCTACTTAGTTTAATATTGAGTTTCCGAGACTGCTCCCCGTTTCAGGAGACAGTCCCTGTGTTTTTCCAGCAGCGCCAATTCCTTCTCCTCCTGCTTCTGGTCATAACAGTTCATAAAAGCATCTATGATATCAGCACAGCAGCCTGCGTCCTTCAGGTTTTGTACAACAGCTTCCCTTGATAAAAAATCCATGCCGCACCTCCCGGTTTTTCTCAGGCACAGACCGTTTTCCCGTATTTTCCCGAAGCCTCATTACGGATGAGGATTTCGCCCTTTGCGTCCGGATCGTCCAGGATGATTTCACCGGCTGCCGGGACACGGATGCTGCCGGAAAGCGGATTTTTAATGCTCACCACAGGTGTCAGGATATCTGCCTGTACCTCTGATTTTTCAAAGGCAAGATCCGTGCCCTCCATTTCACAGTCGATTAATTTCAGGTTCCTGCAGTAGCACAGGGGCTGTGTGCCGATGATTCTGCAGTTAATCAGGGTCAGCCCGTCTGAGTACCAGGCGAGATATTCCCCTTTGATGGTGCTGTTCTTAACGGTCACATTTTCAGCGTGCCAGAAGGCATCCTTAGTATCAAAGGTACAGTTATCAAAAACCGCATCGCGGATATACTGGAAAGAATATTTTCCCTTCAGCCCCACCTCTGAAAAATCCAGTTTTTCTGAACTCATCATGAAATATTCGCTTTCCACGCGGCTTTTACGCATGGCAATATTCTTTACCGACCAGCCGAATTCCTGTGAGACAATGTCGCAGTTTTCTATCAATACATCACTGCATTCCCGAAGCGCCTTGATTCCATGCAGCCTTGTATCCGAAATCTCGATAGAATCGGAATACCACAGGGCCGCCCTGCAAAGCCCGGTCAGCTCGGAAGCCCTGATTTTCAGGCCGTGATCATGCCAGAATGGATAGCGCAGATTCCAAAAACAATTTTCCACCTGAATATTGCGGCACTCCTTAAAAGCGCTTTCTCCATCTGCCGGTCCGTCAAAGGTACAGTTCTTTACAAATACATCCGCGCTTCCATAAAGCGCGCGCTCCTGATCAAAGGTTTGATTTTCAATCCGTTTCATATGATTCCTCCTATATATTGCAGGGTTAACTGCGATAAACATCAATTAATAGTTGGAAAGGGAGATTCAATCCTGTTTCCGTCCGTACATTCTGCCGGCAAGTCTGAAGGCCCTGTCAGAAATAAAAACAAAGAAGCCCATCAATGCCAGATACTCCAGATAGAACAAAACCACCGGCTCCCCATAATCCATAAATACAAATTCCGATCTCAAAAAAAGATAGTCTATAAAATTCCTCTTCCCAAAAACATACAGTCCGTAAGCTGCAATCAAGCTTCCTGCCGTCCTCACTGACGCCCTAAAAATAACAGGATATCGCCGGAATACCCTGGATGAATTCATTTTTTTGCGAAGGAAGCCGGTAAGCATCCCCCAGTGAAGCCCCAGATGCAGGCCCATAAGGACAAATCCCCTGTACCAACTGGCGTTGAGGATGTGATGTATGATAAACAGCAGGAAAATTCCCGCTCCCGCCCACTCATGGGCTGTTTCCCCCCAGAACTGATAACCCATCAGAAAAAGCATTGCTGCTGTCATCAATATATCCGTCACAATTTTAATTTTTGCTTTCTGTATCATGCTTCCAGCTACGCTCCTACTCCGCCGTTCCCAGGTTAGATAACCATTCCGCCACTGCGCTTTCCGGATCGTCCGCTTCGGAGCTTCCGATATGCAGGCCTTCCAGCACCACTGCGTCCGGCTCCAGCGTTTCAATCGTGCGGACGGTATCTGACAAACCGCTTCCCCCGCTGGTGCAGAAGGGCGCTATGGTTTTACCAGAAAGATCGTACTCGTCAAAAAAGCTGTAAAGTATCATTGGCATGTCGCCCCACCAGTTGGGAAAACCTACATAAATCAAGTCATAGCAATCCATGTCTTCTACCGTATCTGATATTGCAGGACGGATGCCATTTTTCTGTTCCTCCTGCGCAATGTTCAGAAGCGTATCATAATCCTCCGTGTACGCCTCCTGCGGCACAATCTCAAATATGTCCGCCCCAGTCCGTGTCCGGATCTCCGCCGCCACGTTTTCCGTATTGCCCGACCAGGAAAAATAGACGATCAGCGCCTTTCCCGCCGCTTCACTTTCTGCGGCAGGGGCCGGATCTGAAGACGTTGTATCTGCCTGTTGTGCCTGCGCGGCTTGTTCCGTCCGCTCGATCTGTTCCATCTGCGCGGCCTGCTCTGCCTGTCCAATTTGCCCCATCTGCGCGGCTTGTTCCATTTGCGCGGCCTGTGTATCCGCACCATCGCCTGTGCCGCCGTCCGGATCTTCTGTTCTGCTCCCGCAGGCTGAAATTCCCAGTATTATTATTAACAGTGTCAAAAAAGTTACCGTTCTTCTCTTTGTCATATCTTATTCTCTCCTTCTGTCAGTTTCCCCGCTGATATCAGATGGCTGCAACGCCTTCCAAATTTTTGAAACAGAAAGGCTTTTTATAAAACATTTCCATTGTAACGATCTGTGTTAGTCAAGTCCCAGCTTAATGCGTGCTGCTCCTGCTTTTCTCACCCTGTTGAATTGGCCCTTATTCCTGAAAAACCGCAACCGTAATTGTCCCTGCCAGCTTTTCAATATCCTCTGTCCCTGAAACCGCTTTTCCCAGCTCATACAGATTGCTGCCCTCTCCGAAATGATCGTAAAACATCACCACGTCCTCCCAGGGGGAATAATAGGCTAAGGTTCCCTTTCCGGCATTGGCCGGCGGGGCATCGCTGACATCCAGCGTCTCCGGGGGATAAAATGTCTTTTCATTTGTGCTGAAATCTATCACCTCCAGAGTCAATGGAAGCTGGGTGTACAGCTCTTTGGCCGCCCGGCTCCGGTTCAGTTCATACACGATTTCATATTCTTCTGAGGCCACTTTAATTTTCATCGCTTCAGGCTCCTTTTCTTCCGTAGCTTTTTCCGCAGCGCTTTCTTCCATGGCATCCGTTGCTTCTTCTGTCTGCTGTTCAAGACTGCTCAGTTCCGAATTGTTTTGTTCCGGATTGTCCTGTTCCACCGCAGGCTGAAAGTCTTTCTCGCCAGGTACTCCACAGCCGGCTGCACAGACAAACATAATAATTACAGCAAGACTGAAAACAGTATATCTTCGTTTCATCGTTCCCCCTTCCTATGCAATATCAGTAAATCAAGGCATTTCCGGACTTGATTCCGTGGATTGCAGGTCTTATAGTAAGAGTACAATTAAATTATATTTTTCAATCAATTAAATAGCAAATACTTAATAATAATGAATTACTATAGTTAAAAATTAGTGAAATTTATAGTATACTGGATCCTATACCGGATGTATAACATCAAATAACCATGTCAAAAAACACTTTAAATATGAAAGCAAGGAGGCATTCCCATGGAATTACGCGTACTTCAATATTTCCTTGCCGTGGCCAGAGAACAAAGCATACTCCGGGCGGCGGAATCACTGCATCTGTCCCAGCCCACGCTTTCCACCCAGATTAAAAATATGGAGGAGGAACTTGGCAAACAGCTTTTAATCCGCGGGACCAAAGGATCCAGAAAGATAACCCTGACGGAAGAAGGAATGCTTCTTAAAAAACGTGCGGAAGAGATTCTTGAGCTGGTCAGAAAAACGGAAAGTGAAATCACCCTCTCAGACAGTATCATTATGGGGGATATTTATATTGGAACCGGTGAAACGGATGCAATCAGACTGCTCGCAAAAGCGGCAAAGGAATTACAGAACACCTATCCGGGAATCCATTACCACATCTCCAGCGGCAATGCGGAATTTGTTGTGGAACAACTGGATAAGGGCCTTATAGATTTCGGCATTGTTTTCGGCCAGGTGGATCACACCCGGTACAACTCTTTGAAGATGCCCACAAAGGACATCTGGGGCGTATTAATGCGCCGCGACTCAGCCCTCGCCCAAAAGGAAACCATAGCTCCGGAGGATCTGTGGGACAAACCCCTGATTATCTCCCATCAGCGAAACCAGGGAAAAGAGCTGAGCGCCTGGATGAAACGCGATATTTCAAAACTGAATGTAGTCGCCACCTATAACCTTCTCTTCAATGCCTCCCTGCTTGTGGACGAAGGCCTTGGATACGCCATAGGTTTTGATAAGATTATAAATATTACGGAGAACAGCTCACTGTGCTTCCGGCCTCTTCAGCCGAATATTGAGATAGAAATGAGCCTTGTCTGGAAAAAGTATCAGATTTTTACGAAGGCTGCAGAGCAGTTTATAAAAAAAATAGAAGAAATGCAGGCGGCCAGCCCCACAGACCGTGGTTCTGCCGCCTTATAGACATCAATTTAATACCTGTTTTCCGTCCACAAGCACCAGCTGCATTCCCTCCGCTTCCACACAGGGATCCAGCTAAGATGCCCCTGTCCTGACTTCCTCCGGCCGAAACAGCAGCAAATCCGCCTTATATCCCTCCCGCAGCAGGCCGCGCTTTTCCAGGCCAAAACGCTGCGCTGGCTTTCCCGACATTTTATGAACAGCCTCCTGTAAGGTTAAAAGCTTCCTGCGGCAGACATACTCCTCTATTACCTTCGGAAAAGCGCCGTAAAGCCGGGGATGCGGATGACTTCCGCCCCCATAGAGCGCATCCGAAATAACCGAAGTAAAGGGCAGAGAAAGCACATACTCCACATCCTCGGGGCACATGCTGAAAGCTATGATTCCTGCTTTTCCGTCCTCCTCGTGCATCAGCCAGGCAATGGCCTGCGCTTCCGAGGAAAAATTTCCTTCCTTTACAATCTCTTCCAGGCTTCTGCCGATCATCCACCGGTTTTCTTCCCGTTCCAGAGAACTGATAAGAATCCTTTTGCTGCCGATGGCCCGGAGCATATTGTCCCATCCCTCCCAGGTTTTGTCCAGGGCTTCCTCCAGGGCTTTTACACCCTCCGGCGTACCGAGCGCGCTGCAGAGCCTTTCGCCGTATGCCGCGCTCAGGACGGGCGGAAGCAGGGAACCCAGAATGGTAGCCCCGCCGTCATAGGGATAAACATCTGCGGTAATATCCATTCCCGACCTCTCAATCAGGGATACCGCCTCATAAATATCCCGCTTCCAGTTTGCTCTCCCCACGGACTTAAAATGGCTGATATTGATCCGTACTCCGGTTTCCCTGGCAAAATCAATAACCTCCTTAACGGAAGAAAGCAGCCCGTCCCCTTCTCCTCTGATATGGAAGGTAAACAGCCTGTCATGCCTGGCCGCCTCCCGGCAGAGCGCGTACCATTCTTCTCTTGTATTAAAGCATTCCGGCACATACATAATCCCTGCGGAAACCGCCCTGGCCCCCTGCTCAAAGGCCTCCGTCAGCAGGCCGCAGGCTGTGTCCAGCTCTCTTTTTGAAAAGGGGATTTCCGAAAAACCCTTTACTGCAATGCGCACCGCTCCGGTACCCACCATTGCATCCACGTGAAGCGGCAGCTTTTTTGCATGAAGAGCGTCCATGTAGCTTCTGAAATCCGGGAACCGCAGATCCTCAGGCGCTTTCCCCAGGCAAGGCTCTAAAAAGCGGTACATTGCCGCCCTTGATCCATCGCCGGAAGGCGCCGGGCTCATGCCGCAGTTTCCGGCAAGCACGGAGGTAATTCCCTGCTTCAGCTCCTGACGCCCAAAATCAGGATCCGTAAACGCCGCCAGGTCACAATGCCTGTGCACATCCACGAATCCCGGCGTCACTGCAAGTCCCTGCGCCAGAATAAGCCGCCCGTTTTTCCCTGTAAAACGATCCTCGCTGTGGGGAAGCACCGCTTCTATTGTGTTTCCATTGATTACAATATCCCCGCAGAACGGCTCTTTCCCCGTTCCATCGTATACCATACCGCCGCTGATATAGGTTCTTTCCATTATTGCTCCTGTCCGCGCAGCAAAGCGCATATTTCATCCCCGGGAAAGGCTGCTAATCCGTTGTGGATATTCTCGTTAATGCAGCTTTTCATAAAAAGGCCTTAACTAAAAATAATATAAACTGTATCTATTTTATCATGTTTTTCCTGAAAGAAAAAGGTAAGACTTATGGCCTCTGCCTGTTCCCCGTTCATATCTGCCGCCCGGATTTCATATGGGTTCACCATTACAAGATAATACATCTCCACCGGATTCCGGCAAAGATATTCCATTGAATCCCCATAATTTCCGTCCTATAATCAGGATACAATACTTATTTGGGGAGGTTTCACCTATGGAACTGCAATACAATAATTATCAGCTTGCCTGCTCAAACGGCGGGATCGAAGTGCGAAAAGGAGGCAAACTGCTGTACTTTAACAGACGTCCTTTATTTGTTACCGTCAAGACAATGTTTGCCGTAAGTGAATTCTATGACGCGCCATATGAAAAAACAGAATTTACCGACGGACGGCTGACTGCCCGGGGGACACTCCGTGTTCCATCCGGTTCTGCTTTCACCTTTACGGATATCTATGAAACAGATGCCGCCGGCTTTAAAGTGAGCCGCTGTGTCAGGGTCCTTGAGGCCGGGGATGACCTGGGCTTTTCCAGCAAATTCTCCCTCGTTCTGGCTGAATCTGATAATCCCCGGGATTATCAATGCTTTGCACCGGGGTTCTGGTACCGGCAGAACGAATTTGCTCCCTCAGAAATGATGGGAAAGGATTTGGACTGCGAATATTTCTGGATGCTGGAAACGAGATGCGCCCTTCCTTTGTTTTCCATGCACCATACCGGTTCAGGGGAAATGGTATCCCTGTCACGTCATGCTGCTGATGTGGGCATGCGTTCCCTGGACATTGAACAGTCAGAGAACAATGTGGATCCCAGGTTTTCAATAGGATCCTTAGGTATGAGCAGGCCTGACAGCCGTACCCTCAATTATATGTACTATGGTTTTGCCGTGCGCAAGGATAATCCCACGCCCATCGATGGTTTGTCCATTGACTACGTATATCCGGGCTGTGACGGACAGACTCCCCTGAAAAAAAATTATGGCGGACTGGATTATCATAATAAGGCCATGAGCTTCCGCAGAATTAACCATCCTGTGGAGCCGGGTTTTGAACAGAATTATTCTGTTTCCATTAATTTCGGCCGCCATGAAAGCTTCCAGGAAATGATGCGGGATATCTGGAGAATTACTTACAGCCGTTTAAGGGACGGGCTTTTCTGTGTGGATAATGAACGGCATTTCCGCAACTGCATGAATATTTTTATCAAGTATACCCATAAATATGGGGATTCTTACGGCCTTCCTTTTGCCTGCCAGCTGCCTGATATGGATATTTCCTCAGTATCCTTCCAGTTTGGCTTCGTTGGGCAGCAGCCGGGGATCGGCAATCTGCTGCTGCGGTATGGTGAGCGCGAAAATATGCCCGAAGCCAGGGAAAAGGGAATCGGCATCCTTGAATTCTGGGTGAAAAATTCCATGACGCAGTCCGGGCTGCCGCAGATGTGTTACAATCCCAGTCTCCAGGGCTTTGAGCCTTATCCTCACTATGTCCGTATGCTCGCTGACGGTATGGAAGCCATTTTAGACGCTTATGTTTACCTGCATAAACGGAAAGAAGAAAAACAGAACTGGCTGGAATTCTGTATAAAAACCGGCGACTGGCTTGTGCGCGTCCAGAACGAGGACGGCAGCTTTTACCGTGCATACAACACGGACGGTTCCATACGTATGGATTCCAAATCAAATACTCCCAGCGTCATCCGTTTTCTTGTGCAGCTGTATCTGGTGACCGGAAATGAAACGTATAAATGCACTGCGCTGAAGGCCGGAGACTGGTCCTTTACAAATGCCTATCTGAATATGGAATACCGCGGCGGGACCTGTGACAATACGGATATCCAGGACAAGGAAGCAGGCATTTATGCACTGTTTGGTTTCCTGGCCCTCTACGATCTGACGCAGGATCCTCATTGGCTGGAAGGCGCAACCGGCGCAGCGGATTATACCGAAACCTGGACCTATGCCTGGTCCTTCCCTGTACATACGCCCTGGCCGAAACATCCCTTTAATCAGTATTCCATCAGCGGCCAGAGCATTATCACAATAGGCGGCGGCGCCGATGTATATATGGCGGCCTGTTCCTATACTTATTACAGGCTGTATCTTCTCACCGGAGATGCCCACTACCTGGATTTCGCACAGTTTATCCATAAAAATACCCGGCAGTCTAATGACATAGACGGCACTTCCGGGTATATTATGCCCGGCCTTGGCCATGAAAGCGGCAATTTTTCCAGCCAGAAGCTGGGAAGCCAATATCACTGGCTGCCTTGGTGTACCTTTGTGGAGGCTGAGCCTTCAGAAAAGCTTTTTGAAACCTTTGGTGTATATGAGATCGAAGACGCCCAGAAGCTTGGCAGGGAGGAACTGGAGAAACGAAACAGGATATATGACAGCTACTTTTGATTTTTACCGACAAGGGGCATATACTTGATGATACGCAAAAAACGCAGGTTCTTTCCTGCGTTTTTTGCTGCCTTTAAAAATGCACTTATTATTTTTACTTCTCTCCTGCCGGCAGCAGACTGACGGTCTGCGCAATCTCCTCTGCCTGTTCCCGACCTATTTTACCCGGCATAAAAGCAATGCCGATATATACTTTCAATTCTGTATCATACGACAAGATACCAACCGTATTCAGCTGTGGTACTTCTGCATTGGCCCCGGGATGGTTATCCAGTTCCTCCGGATCCAGATACCAGATATCCGCTACCCTTGTTTCTCCCGTATCCGTAGTATTAACCGCGGTATAGGGATCCCAGAAGAAAAGAGACGACAGCCTTAAGGAAGGATAAACGGTCTGATAATACTGCTCTTTTGGAATTTCACCCATGTAGGGTTCAAATTTATTAAACCCTATATACCCAATCAGCGCATCCTCTTCATAAATATAAAGCGGCGTATAAAAGTCACCGGGAATGACTGCCCCGACATCCGGTCTCTCACTTTTTAAAGTCCAGGTTCCGGGAAAACTTACACTCACCTGAAATTCATCCGTATTATTAATCTCATCCACATATTGCAGGCCGGCCGGATTTTCTTCTTTATATGCGGGAAATGTAATAAACTCCGGGCCTGCCCCTGCCTTCTCTTTTATACAGGCTGCCATGATACAAAACATAAGCAGGAAAATTATTGATAAAATCTTCTTCATCGCCTGCCTCCCACTGCTATATTTATATAGCTGACGTGCATAAAATCCGTTTTAAATACTCCACGCTCTTTTCCGCAACCGCCTCATAATCATATTGATACACATCAAGCGATGCCGGTCCGTCAAATCCCACAGAAATAAGCTTCTGCAGATACGCCGTCAAATCCATATCCCCTTCATACGGAACCAGATGGTCCTCATAGGATGCAGCCGGTATCATTTGTGTCCTTCCCAATAAGTACATTTTCTTTCCCCCTCCTTTTTCAATAGCTGCCGCTCTCTTCCCACTCCATCATCAGCGTCTCCAGCTGTTCATCCGCCGCCGCACACAGTGCCTCCAACTCCATCAGTTTTTCATAGTCTGACTGTATGGAAGGCTCCTTCAGCTGCGCCTGGTATGCCGCAAGCTCCTCTTCCTTCTGCGCAATGAGCATTTCCAGACGCTCCAGGCGGCGTTTTCTCTTCGCTTCTTCTTTTCCTGGATTATACCCTTTCCGGTCGGCGGCGTTTTTAAGCGGCTCCGGGGCAGCCGCTACCGGGATGTCCCCTGCCTTCTCCGGGTTGTTGTTCTTTGCCGGTACACCATTATTTTTTCCAACAGGCTGCAGTTTTCCCGGCTTTCCATCCGCCAGCTGGTCCTGCCGCTCTTTTTCGTCCGCCTGCAGCTTTTCCCAATACTGCTCATATCCATAAGGATAGAAATTTACGGTCCCGTTCTCAAATACGAGCAGGGAATCCGCGACTTCCTTTACGAAATATCTGTCGTGGGATACAAAAAGCACGCTGCCGGGATACGCCTTCAGCATAGCTTCCAGCGACTCCTTTCCCACAATGTCCATATGGTTGGTGGGTTCGTCGAGAATCAAATAATTGGGCAGCCTCCTGAAAATTTTTGCCAGCGCAAGCCGCACCTTTTCCCCGCCTGACAGCATATCTATTTTCTTAAACACTTCCTCCTGTCCGAAGAGGAATGCCCCCAGCCAGGAGCGGACCTCCAGCCGCTTCAAATCCGGGAATTCCTCCCAGAAATCCTCCAGCACGGTTTTATCACTGGTGTACTGAGCCATCTGCTGCTCAAAATACCCGATATCCACCCGGTCGCCGAAGGCGAAGCTGCCGCCTAGCGGCTCCAGCTGGCCTGTAAGCGTGCGCAGCAGCGTGGATTTCCCGGAGCCGTTATCTCCGATAATCCCGATTTTCTGTCCTTTTTTCTGTTCAAAGGTCACCTCCGCCAGAGGTCTGTCATAGCCAATCCGAAGCTGCGCAGCACGCAGTACGTCCGTGACGCTTTCCCTCGCCGGCTGGAAATCCGCATGGAAGCTTTTCAGATCATATCTGGCAGGCGCATCGATTTTTACCATATGCTCAATCTGCTTGAGCTTGGAACGGGTCATCGCCACCTTTGTGGGCTTGTTTTTAAACCGCTCCACCAGCGTCTGCAGCCGTTCGATTTCCTTCTGCTGCAGCTCGTAATCCTTTTGCTGCTTTTCCCAGTTCAGCCTTTTTCGTTCCATAAAGGCGGAATAATTGCCGGGATATCTCACCGCTGTTTTATATTCGATTTCGTATACCACATCCACCACCCGGTCCAGAAACATCCTGTCATGGGACACGATGACCACCGCCCGGTCATAATCCTTCAGATACCCTTCCAGCCAGCTGATGGTCGCCATATCCAGGTGGTTGGTCGGCTCGTCCAGAAGCAGGATATCCGGCTTGCTTAACAGCATCCTGGCGAAAGCGATTTTGGTCTGCTGGCCTCCTGAAAATTCAGACAGCTTCTTCTGCTTGTCCTCCGGTGAAAAACCCAGCTTCTTTATCACTATTTCATATTCCTTTTCGAAGCTGTAGCCGCCCAGGTAAGCAAACCGCTCCTCCAGCCTGACATATCGGGAAACAGCAGCCTCCTCGTTCTCCTTTTCCATAAGAACCACCAGGCGCTCCATCTCCGCCTTCATCGCAAGCAGTTCTGAAAAGGCCTTCCGCACCTCCTGTTCCATAGTCAGGCTGTGGTCCTCAAACGCATTCTGCTTTAAATAGCCAATCACAGGCTTCCCCGCCCTGGCAATGTAAATGTCCTCGTCACTGTCCCTCTTGGACAGCTCCACTTCCCCTGCGATAAGCTTCAGCAACGTGGTTTTTCCGCACCCGTTCCGGCCTACCACCGCAATCTTTTCCTTATTTCTAATTTCAAAATTAATATGCTCAAGCACCGTTTCCGCTGCAAATCTTACCGCTCCGTTGCAAATCTGATATAACATGATGGTTATCCTCTCTTTTTTCCGAAAATGAAACAAAAATGGCACTGTCTGCTTCCAAACAGTGCCAGCGCCAAAACAATAAACACAATAAAATGCGGCCGTTATTCCAGCTTCCGAAGCCCGCTGCTTCCTCCGAATACCGCTTTCTTCCATGTGCTATCCTGCTGCCTGTTCGTAAATACAACAAAAATAAAATCCGTACCGCCATGCGGCATCCTTCCGCATCCGACGAATTTCCTCAACAAAAAGCCGCCTGGCTGTATCAGTGAAATAAACCGTCAGGCGATTCCTTGTCTGTCTTCAGTTGTAGTCTACTACCAGCAGCGCTTCATTGGTCTCCTCCGGACAATCATCTTTTTTATCAGCGTTAAACTTCTCGCCGTATTTATTTTTACTATAGCAGGTACAGCGAGAAGCGTCAATGTAAAAATTTATAAATATCACCTATAAAAATTTCTGATAACTGACTATAAACTTTTCTAAATATAAGCTACCCTGCGAAATCAGTCTGGAACCGTTTCCCCGGCATTTTTACTGCCCGCCCTCCATGATATCCCCGGCCGCCATAGAAAATACATTGCTGAAATATTCTTCCTCTCCCATATCAGAACTATAATACTCATCCACGTAATCCAAAACGATATTGGCTGCCTCTTCGTCAACCACCTCAGCCGCATCACTTCCCGAAACATACCAGGTCATATAATAATCCCCATATTCCTGAAATACCAGCAGAAAATGGTTCTCATCAGTAAAAAGCTTATCATAAAGTGAATTGGCAAACGTATCCATCTGTTTATCCGAAGGCTCCGTACTGCCGTAGACGTTGTCCGTCAGATAAAGATACGGTTTTACGCTTGTCTTTTTAAAGAATGTCTCCATACCGGCATTCAGGGTCGCCGACTGCTTTATCCACCCCAGCCTGTCCGTAAAATATTCCCCTACAACAGGCTCAATTGCCCCGGAGGACTGCCCGCTGTAATTCGTTTTCGGCTGGCTGGAAGAATTGGTCTGCTCTTTCCCGCTTTGCTGTACCGTCTGCGGGGCGACGTATCCGTAAAAACTGTCATTCCGTCTGCCCAATGAGAAAATTGATGAGAAAAACGAAACGGCGCCAATTATCACAAAAATAAAGCTACCACCAGCGCAAGGCACAAGCCGAGACAGCTGCCTGAACGGTACCTGAGAATCATTCTCCGGTTCATTTCCGGTTCTTCCTAAGCTTGCCCTTTCTTTTTTATCATTTATCTGCCGCAGTCTCCCCCAACCACCGAAGCACCTCCCCAAACTCCGCTGTCGGCTGCCTGCATTCGCTGCCAACACATAAATAAAACTGTGCCCCCGTCTCCGGCATCGGGTAATCCCTGGTGTAAGGCACCAATTTACAAAGTTCCTGCCCGTTCTCTTCCGTTTTCACAAGGACAGCAAGCCCCGGGACTGTCTCCTCCAGATATCCAAGCTGTGCCAGCAGCTTCCGGCGCTCTTCCCCGGCTACGGCGGAGGAAAGCGTACATATCAGTTCCTTTGTGGGATACAGCACATCCATTATAGTAAGCAGTGCGTAGCTGTGCCCTGACGGATATCCGGCCATGGATCCTGCCAGAAAATACAGCTGTTTTTCCAGCGCCTGCTGCATTTCATCATCACCTGTAAGCTGTGTCAGCTGCTGCAGGACCCGGGCCGCCACGGAATTGCCTGATGGCATCGCACCGTCATAGGTTTCCTTTGTCCTCACAATCAGCTGTTCTCCGTCTTTCGCATACAGATAGCAGCCGCCGTTTTCCTGGTCAAAAAACTGTTCCAGCATCAACTCAGCCCAGGCAGCCGCCCGCTTCAGATAATCGGCCTGAAAGGTTACCCGGTAAAGAGCCAGCAGTGCCAGGCTGTAGCAGGCATAATCCTCCAGCTTCCCTTCTCCCGCAGCATCCCCGTCCCGGTAACGTACCAACAGGCGGCCATCCTTCACAAGCCGTTCCCGGATAAAAGCCTCCGCCCGCACGGCCATATCCACATACCCTGTCTCGCCAAGCACAGCGCCGGCCTTCGCAAATGCGCAAATCATCAAACCGTTCCAGGAAACAAGAATCTTATCATCCTTGTGAAGCCGCGTCCGCCGCAACCGGTATTCATACAGCTTTGCAAAGTCCTGGATTTCCTGACAGGCTTCTTTACAAGCTTCCTTGCATGTTTTCACACAGATTTCTTCATACCCCTCATTCTCCAGCAGATTCGGAATGCTTTTTCCTTCAAAATTGCCACCTGGAAAAATTCCATACCGGGCGCAGAATTTCTCTCCCGCCTCATCTCCCAGAACCGCCTTAATTTCCTCCGGCGTAAACACATAATACTTTCCCTCCACGCCATCGCTGTCCGCGTCCTGCCCGCAGAAGAAACCGCCGTTTTCATCCGTCAGCTCCCTTTCCACATATTGTAAAATACTGCGGGCCACACATTCATACAGCTTCCGTCCGGTTTGCCCATACGCTTCCAGATAAGCCATCGCAAGCAGCGCATTGTCATACAGCATTTTCTCAAAATGCGGGACCAGCCAGCGCTCATCCGTGGAATATCTGGAAAAACCGCCGCCGATATGGTCGAAGATCCCGCCCCGGTACATCTGCGCAAGCGTTGTCTCCGCCATAGCCAATGCTTCCCTGTTTTCCGTTCTTTTTCCATACTCCATCAGGAATATGAGGTTGTGGGGCGTGGGAAATTTCGGTGCGCCGCCGAAACCTCCGTTTTCCGGGTCAAAGCTGTCCGCGAACTGGCGGAAGGCCTGCTGAACCGTATCCATCCCCGGCGCAGCCCGATTTCCTGTCTGTGCCTGTTCTTTTATATACGCCGCTATCTGCTCCGCGCTTTCCAGAAGCCTTTCTTTCTGGGTCCTCCACTGCCCGGCTGCCGCGTTCAGCAGTTCTTCCAGTCCAGGACTTCCGTAACGCGCGTGGGGCGGAAAATATGTGCCTGAAAAGAAGGGCTTGCCGTCCGGCGCCATAAGTATGGTCAGCGGCCAGCCTCCCTGGCCGTTCATGGCCTGGCAGACCGACATATAGACTGCATCCACGTCCGGGCGTTCCTCCCTGTCCACCTTCACACAGATATACTCTCTGTTTAAAAGCTCCGCAATTTCCTCATTTTCAAACGATTCCTGCTCCATCACATGACACCAATGACAGGTACTGTATCCAATAGACAGGAAAACAGGCTTGTTTTCCTGCCTGGCTTTTTCAAATGCTTCCTCTCCCCACGGGAACCACTGCACCGGATTATATGCATGCTGCAGCAGATAAGGAGATTTTTCATGGATTAGCCTGTTGGGAATATTTTTCGGATTGTCCATATGGCCACCCCTTTCTTAAAAAAGGATATATTTGCAGCCGCCAATATATCCTTAAAGATAATTTGAAATTTATTTTTTCTTTAATATCGTAACCCTGTCTTTACCAAATTATACTGTCAATACCGTGTCCGGTCCTGTAAGCTGCAACCCTCTTTATGTATTATTCCAGGACACCGCTTGTATTTAAGTTCTGAACAGGAGTTTTCCGATGGTGTGTTGACCATAATATTTTTATTCCGCTGCAAAGGGGTAACAGCAGTTCAGCCCGGCAGACCGGGAACCAGTCTGCCAAGTATTTCCATAACTCCGCCCGGTCCTTGGCAAAGATCTTTTCCAGCTCATAGGACAATAAAAATGGATCGTAGTCGCAGAAAACGTTTGGTATGTATTGATACAGCTTTTCCGCAATCTTCTCCACATGTTCAATATCCACTCCGGTCAGGGCGTACATTTTATTTTCCGTAAATATCAGCAGCCGTACATAAAAAGGGCCGCCCTTTTGCCCAACCTGTGCGCAAATCCAGTAAATTTAATACGCGGGATTACCGTTATCTTATTTCGGTCACTGCCTAGCAACAGATAAGACGGCGTCAGCGTGACTTTTTCTCCATGGGGCGCCTTTCCTTCGGCAAATTCATCAATATACTCCTCCTGAACGCTAGCCCTCCACTTCCTGGTTCATAATCGGCAGGCCCACGCTTTCAAGAATATTCCATGCATATCTTAACTTAACTGTAAATTTTTCTTTTGTATCCATAAATATGATGGGGGAAATCCATATATTGAAGACGACGGAAAGCAGCTCCGCTATGATTTCCGGCTCCTTTACCCATATGCTCCCATCCTTCATTCCTTCCTTAATTAATTCACAAAAAATCGCTGTCAGGTTATTTTTTGTAAAATCCATGTAAGCGGCCGCAAGTTTGGGGTTATTGATCAATGACCTTGATAATGGGAAATACATGTCAACCTGTTCGTCAGCTGATACCGCATAGATTAAAATCTGCCTGATTTTCTCCAAAGCGGAAATTTTCTTATTGTTTTTTATCTCTTCGTAAGGGACGCGTCTGCTATATCCTGTAAGGTAGTACGTTCATATCCCTTTTCAATAAACAGCTTCATGGCCATTTCCAATATGCGGTAAGTTGAATTTACCGTCAATTTTTACTTTGCAGCCTGACGGGTACATTTTTCTGCCCGCCTGCAATAGCACCTTCCTAAAGACGAAAAGAGGATATATTTAAAAAAATATACCCTCCTGAAACTTTTCCTGTTTTATTTTTCCTGATTGCTTCTTTCTTTATCAGCCTCCTGCCGTTGCCCCGGTCCACAGGTGCCTCCTGCCGCCTTTGCTTTTACGTGTTTCCGCAAAGCACTTATCACAGATACGGAAGGATGCGCCGAGAGGAAGCAGGCTGCCGCAGTACTGGCATTTCTGGATATACTCCTTTTTGTTTTTCGCCAGATAGCGCATGATCGTTTCTTCGGTTTTTTCCCGTTCCCTGTCCAGCCTTTCCAGATCAATGTTCTTGCCCAGGCGGACGGAGAACTGATAGTACAGATCCAGCATTTTATAAAAGGTTTCATACCGGGCAAGGCCTGAGTCGCTGCACATGATCAGGGCCGGAAAATGCAGGCACGCATCCGCCGTATAGGTTTTGCAGTAATACAGCCACAGCGTTACAATATCCCGGTTTTTGATATCAATGGAGCAGGTAAGCATGCGGTAAAGCATATGCTTATCCTCAAAGCCGTCGATTTCCTTCCGGTCCCTGTATGCCTTTTCATATAAAAACAGCATATCCTCGATACTGATTTTTTCAAAGGGCGGCTCCGTCGCAACGGATTTCCAGATTTTCAAAATCGCATCCAGCGGCTCGTCCATATCAAGCAGGACCTGGGGAAAGCCCAGGCTTACACAGGACACATCCGGTTCCTTTTCATCGAAATGCTCCTTAATATAATCAAGGCCTTCCTGGCCCACCGCGTTCACATAGCCGGTATCATAAATGCCGTATCTTCCCGCCCTGCCGCCGATCTGCTTGATCTCTGCAGCCAGCAGGGGACGCGTATTCTTCCCGTCGAATTTGCTGGTATGGACGAAAACAATCCTTTTTACCGGAAGGTTCAGCCCCATGCCGATAGCGTCCGTGGCGACCACCACCCTGGTTTCGTGGCCGGAAAACATACGTATCTGCCGCCGCCTGATTTCCGGGGGGAGGCTGCCGTAGATGACGCTTGCCCGGACGCCCATTCTTTCCAGGCGGCCGGCGATGTCCAGCACCGCCCTTTTTGTAAAAACAATCAGCGCGTCGCCCTCCTGCACATCTTCCGGAAACCGGAAGGCCCCGTCCTCACATACCAGCTTTGTCTTGCGCTCATACCTGCGGGTTTCACAGGTGTCGCCGCACAGGCTGATCAGATGGATAACCGCCTTTTCCGCCGCCGGGCTCATGCAGACATGCACCTCCGGCGCCTGGACGCCCAGGATTGCCCTCGTCCAGGAATGCCCCCTGTCCGGATCGGCAATCATCTGCGCCTCATCAATGACGGCCACATCGTATTTCTGATCTATATCAAGCATTTCTACCGTGGAGGAAATAATCCTGCAGTTTTCCTCATAGATACGTTCCTCCCCGGTCAGCATGGTGCATGGGATCCGGTACTCCTTCATCTTTTCATAGACCTCCAGCGCAAGAAGGCGCAGCGGCCCCAGGTAGACACCGTTCTGCGCTTCCCTGAGACGCTCCAGCGCCTGAAAGGTTTTACCGCAGTTGGTCGGGCCGATATGGAGGATGAATTTCCGTTTCATTTCCAGGGCCTGGGGAAATTCCATCTCCGGCCTGGTGGGAACCATATCTATGATCTGGTTTTTAATTCCTGATTCCGCGTAGCTTTTCGACAGGCTTTTTATGCTTCTCTTGCAGATCTCAAAGGGCTTCTCTTCCCGCAGGAACTCCAGGAACTTCACTGTAATCAGCTCCTGCTCCTCCGGCCGCATGTCCGAGAGATCAAGTCGCACCAGCTCCTTCAACAGAAGATCCCGGATCTCCATGATCGCAAACTGGTTGTTCTGCCGGAACGCATAATAGGACAGATTCCGGATCTGCCTGTGGTATTCCTCCAGATGCGGCTGGCTGAGCTTAGTGGTTTTCACATTCCGCATCTCATGCAGCAGCCGCGTGATTCTCTCCTCGTAATTCTTTTTCCCATCGTTGTTTTTCTTCTTCAGCCTGGCAGCGCATTCCTTGTACTGCAAATAGTAAAACTGCACCAGCTTTTCATTCTGTACCATAAAAACCTTCCTCTTATCCAAAAACTCCGTTCAGCTGACATTTCGCCATTGGCATTATTCTATCATAACATGCCCGTTCTTACTATCCTAAAGAACATAAGCTGTTTGGGAAGGGTGTTCTGCTGAATCACTCTTTTTCGACAAAGCGACGCGGTTCAATCGCAAACCGTTTTCATAGAATGTTGTCAGGTGTATGCCCGGACTGCGGATGCAGCCGGGTCTTTTCTTTTTCCCATTATACCACACCAACGAAGCGGTAAAAGATTTTAATGTCCTGGTGGCGCTGACCGTCTATGACGGAGCGTTCCCCGATCTCAATGTGGTCAATCAGTTCCTCAACGATTTCCCGGTCAAGCTCCTGCACATCCAGATAGCGGCGGACGATGCCTGCCCACTGCCGGATATTTTCAACTTCCTGCCGGGCTTTCCGTTCCTCTGAAAGAAGTGCGTCCAGGCGGTCTGCCTTTTGGATACGTTCCTGTTCGCTTTTTTGAATCAGGACAGCAAAGGTGTCGCCATTGATGGCACCGCTGACTTTATCCTCATAGAGCTTGGCGGTCATGTGTTCCAGCTCTCCGATACGCCGCCGCAGTCGGCTGATTTCCAGCTTGGAATCCTCCTGCTTCGCCGCGCTTTCGGAAAGTATCTGCTGTTTCAGCTTGTCCAGCACCGCGTTTTCATCCTGCGCCACCGCCTGGCTGTGCGCCCTGATTTCATTCAGCACCAGCGTTTTCAGCGAGATTTCATAAATCCGATGCCAGGAACAGGCGCTGTGTCCGGTGGTGGCAAAGTGGGAGCAGATATAGGAAACATACCGCTTGGCTGTTCCGTTTTTCCTGCGCCTGGTCTCACGGGTGGCTACCAGAGGATGCCCACAGTCGGCACAGATCAGCTTGCCGGTAAACAGGGCAGGCAGAGGGGCGGCATGGTTTACTACCTGCTGTTTGACTGCTTGGTTCTTTTCCTGGACAGCTTCCCACAGTTCCCGTTCAATGATTGCTTCGTGGGCATCCTCATGGCAAATCCATTCCGTTTCCGGCTTCTGTATCATGGTCTTATCCTTGTAGGAACGGGAGCCGGTGCGGTTCTGTGTGAGTATGCCGAGATAAACGGTGTCGTTCAGAATGTTTCGCACCGTGGCATAAGCCCAGAGTTTGGAGTATTTGCAGCTGCCCCTTTTTCCGTAGTGCAGTTCCCAATGCCAGCGGGGAGAAAGGATGCCTTGCTTATTCAGCGCCGCCGCAATCTTTCCGTAGGCCATGCCGGAGCAGCGCATCCGGTAGATTTCCCGCACCACAGCGGCGGCTTCTTCATCCACCACCAGCCGGTGTTTGTCCTCGTCGCTCTTACGGTATCCGTAAGGAGCGTAGGCGGTCAGGTATTGACCGCTTTTCTTTTTGGCGTACAGCACCGATTTGATTTTCCCAGACAGGTCTTTCAGATGGTAGTCGTTCATCAAACTGCGGAAGTGCAGCATATCGGTGTTGTCGCCCTCGCTGTCCAGACAGTCCAGCCCAGACACAAACCGACAGCCCAGGGACGGAAAAATCACATCCGTATAGCGGCCTACCTCTACAAAGTCACGCCCCAGGCGGGACAGGTCTTTGACCAGGATCAGGTTAATCAGGCCGTGGCGGGCATCCTCCAGCATTTCCAAAAATCCGGGCCGCTGAAAATTTCCGCCGCTGTACCCATCGTCCCGATAAGTCTTGACCTCGATCCAGCCGTTGAGCATGACAAATTTGGAGAGGATTTCGTACTGGTTTTCTATGCTGGCGGATTCATCACCGGGGATATAGTTTTTTGCCTTTGCGGAATTGGAGGCATCGTCTACACTCAGGCGGCAGTAGATGCCGACCTTATATTGCTTCTTCAAGTGGCTGCCTCCCTTCTTCCTGCACCAGCGCCGCGTCCACATTTCCGACATAGCGGTAGTAAACGCGGAGGTCACAAACCCGCTGTCCGTTGATTTTTTGGGTTTCTCCCACCTCAATGCGGTCCACCAGTTCAAAGAGAATGGATTCATCCAGCTCCGTGATCTCTGTGTACCGGCGGATCATGGTAAGCCAGCGGTTGGCGTCGGTCCGGTTTTCCAGATAGCTTTTGACCTTGTGTTCCAACTCCGGGATTGCTTCGGACTTTTCTGCCCGTTCCGCTTCGTACTTGTGCATTAAGGTCTGAAAAACTGTCTGCGGGATGGTTCCGGCGCATTTATCCTCATAGAGATTCTGCATCAGCCGTTCCAGCTCGGAAAGCCGCGCCGTATATGTTTTCAGCTCCTGTTCGCAGGAGGAAAGGCGGCTTTTGGCTTCTTTATCCTTTAAGCGGATAATCTGCCGGACCAGCTGCTCCGGGTCATATTCCGCAAAACGGGCCTTTTCCCGAATGTCCTCCAACACCAGCTGGGTCAGCACATTCTCATAGATGGTGTGGATGGTACAGGCTCCCTTACCGCTGCGGGAGTAGTTGCCGCAAATAAAAGAGCTGTATCGCCCCGGCGTTCCGTCTTTATAGGTGAATCGCTCCACCTGATTTCTCATTTTGAAGCCGCAGTCCGCACAGTACACAAGGCCGGTGAAGATGCTCTTATAGCCGTCAGCGGCAGAAGATTTCCGCACTTTCTTTTTGTCAATGCTGACTACGGTATCCCACAGCTCCTGTGAGATAATCGGTTCATGGGTTCCTTCTACACGAATCCATTCTTCCTCCGGTTTGCCCACGAGCTTGCGGGACTTATACGACAGCGTTCCGGTCTTTCCCTGAACCATGTTGCCGATATAAACCTCGCTGCGGACGATATTCTTCACCGTCTGGTCTGCCCATTTGTGGTTGACCCGGCGCGGATCGCTCTGCCCCTTGCGCTGGTAGTACAGCACACCGGCGGATGGGATGCCTTCTTCGTTCAGTGTGACGGCGATGGCGTGAAACCCTGTTCCGGCTGCCCGCATCTCGAAGATACGGCGCACAATCGGGGCGGTGTCCTCGTCGATCACCAGATGGTGCTTATCCGCCGGGTCCCGCTTGTAGCCATAGGCGGGGTAGGTTCCCATGAATTTGCCGTTTTCCGCACAGGCTTTTTTGACCGCTTTGACCTTCTTGCTGGTGTCGCGGCTATAAAATTCGTTAAATAAGTTCAAAAAGCACATGACATCGGTGCTGCCATTGGTGCTTTCTGTGTCAATGCCGTTGTTCAGAGCGATAAACCGGCAGCCCAGGGATGGGAACAGGTAGTCTGTGTACTGTCCAAATTCGATGTAGTTACGGCCAAAACGGGACAGGTCCTTGACCAGAATCACATTGATCCTCTTGGTCTTGGCGTCCTCAATCAGCCGCTTGACCCCAGGACGGTCAAAATTCGTGCCTGAATATCCATCGTCGATATAGGTATCAATTTCATTCCAGCCCCGCTGCCGCACATAGTTCTGAAGCAGCAGCTTCTGGTTTTCGATGCTGACGGATTCCCCGTCGCGTTCATCGTCGTTACTTAAACGGCAGTAGATGCCGACGTTGTATGTTCTTGTAGTCATCTTTATTTTCCCTCCCGACAATTCAGATTCCATACCTCGTGCGGCGTGATGGCTCCACAGGGAATATCCCTGTATGAACATCGTAGCGGAGAATCCATCGCCGCGCAAGGATGCGGCAAAGCCGGGAGGATGGTGTGACTATGTAGCCGTGTGTGCGGAGCAGCTGGCAGGTGTGGAAACCTCCGACATGGCGCGCCGGACAGCCAGCTGCTCCAAAGTCTTTCCCAGCTCCTTTTCGCCCGAAAAAAAGCTGGTCACACGGTAAATGGTTTTCCCGATTTTCACCTCTTTGTAGGAGGTCGTGGGGGTAATCTTCCGATCCATATTGACGCACCTCCAGTCAAAAAACCTGTTTCTTCATAAGGTATGAGGAAACAGGTTGCCTCAATTCATATAAAGATAAGCAGCCGCACCGATGAAGTTGAGGGTATATGCTAACCAATCAATCAGTACGGCTGCTGTATGATAGTTTGCTTATTGCTCGCCATATTTGCCACGCACCCCTGACGATGGGGACATTCCCGGTCTCCGCTGGCGCGGCTGCCATAACTCCACAGCGTCGTTTTACTCGTGCGCCGCAGGGTTCCCCCCAAGTCTTTAGGAGGCCGTGAGGAAGTATCATTATTCCCCCATGCAGTCATCGCGCCCCGAAATGCCGCTTTCGGGGTTCAGGCTGGCGTTGATCGCTCGGAACAGTTCTGTTCATCACCTCCTGGGGCTGTCCATCTTCGCGGCGCGCCTGATTCGCTCGTACATGGGTTATGTACCGGAAATGCCGTCTATTCAGTTGTCAAGCTGCATGAGGGAGATAGACCCTCTCACTTATTTCCCCGTTGGGAGAGTGGTTTTGGTCTATGCTTTTCCCATGTTTTCCAAAAAAAATTTTAATTTTTGGAGCAGCTTGACTTTGCGCTGATGCAGAGCTGTTTTGGAAATTCCAAGCTCCATGCTGGCAATCCGTTCTGACTTGTCCTCGAAATACAGTTTGTGGAGAATGATCCTCTCATCCGCTGACAGGCATTGCAATAATTCTTCCAGCCAAACGGACGAGACAGCCTGTTCCTCCACGGGCTGACCAGAAGCGGCAAACTGTTTGTCCTGTTCCAGCAGACGCTCATAGGAATCCTCTCTGCTGGGCAGGAAAGTTGCGGTTTCTTTCTGGAACTTTTCCGTTTTCAGATCGTAGGAAAAGTATTCTTCTTTTCGCTCGTAGTGCTGATACACGCGGTAAACCTGTTCGCTGACCGGCACAGCCTGTCCATCTATGTAAAGATAATAATTCGCCCTTTTTTCACGATTTTTACTCATAGCCGTTACCTCCAAGAGTTTGAAAAGTGGATGGTTTTCAAACTCTCGGAAGGTGGAGAACGGCAATGGTAATGGCATCCTCCTATTGCCGCCATGCCAAATTGCAGGGTGTAGGGTCGTCGTTAGATTTTAGGCAAAAGGAAACGGCGGCTCGAATTTAGAGCCGCCGTTTCATAGGCGCGTAAATAGGGCTGCTGTACGACGGCTTTTTTTCTTTACCGTCGTCCGGCAGAAACACTTTTATTTGTTTTCAGTTTAGAAAATCAACCTTACTTCTAAATGACTTCCAGCTTACTCATGTGTAAGGCAAATCAAAAGGCTGTCCTACCAGTTTTGGTGGGACAGCCTTTCAAATTTATGATGGTGTTAAGTTTTCCGTTTGTTTTACTGTGAGCTGATATTTTCCACAATCGACATAGCGTGTAATCTTCTTGCTGGGCCTCGTACAGCCAGCGCCGTGGTTGCGAGAATCACGCCTACAATCAAGCACAATTCCAGCCACGGAACACCCCAGGGATTTCCGAATGTGCGAGTGATAAGGCTGGAGTACAGGAACCAATGAAACAGCAATCCGAAAATACATCCCAATATGATACCACTTATGGCATACGAGGCAGCTTCCGCAGAAATCATGCGTGTAAGCTGTTGATTACTCATGCCAATGGCACGCATTACTCCATATTGACGAGTTCGGGCGGAAACTCCCATGCTGATGGTATTCATAATATGGAAAATCGTAATGGCTACAATGATTGACAGGAAACCATATACCAATGTTGCAAAAGCATAATAAAGGCCACGTTGTTGCTGTGCTTGGATTAAGACATCAGTGAAAGTGACTCCTTCACCGAACAATGCTTCAACCTCGGCAACCTCTTCTTCATCAGAACCAAAGTGGAACTGGACATCCAGGATAGTATATCCAGTCTCACCCGTCAGCTGCGAAAAAGTTTCCTCGGAGCAGATCAGTGTTTCCGTTCCCTCTGCACGAGCCAATAGGCTGTCAGACAAAACACCCCCTACCGTAACTGTTTGATCCTTCCCGTTTATTGTCAGTGTAACGGTATCTCCCACCTGCACTTCTGTTCCTGTGTTTGCCACAAACAAGACCTGTCCCGGCGTGTTCGTTACAGTATCTATGGAACCTGCAATTAGTTGATCTTGCGCCCAGCGGAACTGATTTTCTTCATAGGAGATTAGATTGCTGTTATGGATTGCACCGCTAATTTTGGCAGGAACATCATAAGCAAACATTCTGCCAAACACTCGACTGACAGCGGAATTTTGCGCTACGGCGTCCCTCCGATCCGCCGGAATGGAACAAGTATTTGTGTCACTGACAATGGAAAGCTCGGGCGACCATTCTTTCGGCATAAATGCGTTTTCCATAAAGGGAACCAGTGTACAGAACCCTAAAAACAAGGTGATGCAGATTGCAAATGCACCTGTCATCACAATATAGCTGCGCCGTTTGGCCTTGGCATGATGGATACCAAGTGCTACCTCTACATGCCACCGCCGAGTGTTTGCCGCATGGCGGAACGAGGATTCCTGCTGTGTATTGCCTGTGACAGCCTCCAATGGGGAAACCTTTGCTGCCATTTTTGCGGGGGTCCGAGCCGCCAATAGAACGGTAATAAGTCCCAATACAATGCTCACACCAATGCTTAGCCAGCTAATGCCAAAGATAGGCATATAACCAAACCATACAGTGCTGAGCTGCCGCATGACTGCACACAGTCCCCAAACCACCACGATACTTAATCCGATACCGATGGGTATGGCGGTAATGCACCACTGTAAAGCCTCACGGCGCACAAAGCGCAATACTTGGCGACGAGTGGCTCCTAAACAGCGCAGTAAACCGAAAAACTCCATGCGCTGGCTGACATTACTATTCAAACTACTGGAAATCATCATAACACAAGTTCCCATTACCACCAAAGAAAGCAGGAATGCCATTGTGTATATCTGCGACATATTGGAACCCGGCAGCTGCCCGAGCATACTGAGCAGTTCTTCATTTTGGGTGATTTGTGCATCAGATATGCCGTTTTGCTGCTGAATATCTGCAATGCTGGAAGTAACATTGCTGAGCAGCGAGAACCGAATAACATACTGCCAGTTGCCACTCAGATCCGCAGTTTGAATGCTTGATAGTCCTTCAGATGTCAAAAAGATTGCACTGGCACTTCCCGAGATTATATTGGCGGCATCATCATCCATAATTCCCGTAATCGCCAGTTGTGTTGTACTTCCGTCAGGAAAGTTCAAAGTAAGAGTATCTCCCACCGAAATTCCTGCCGTTTGTGCCAATGTAGATGAAACAGCTACCTGTCCAGCTATCTCAGGGAAATCACCTGAAAGGACAGAACCTAAATAAATTTCAGAAAATATTGTCTCGTCCATCCCGGCAACAGAAACGGACTGATCTGCCACTGTGCAGCCGATTTCTGCGGGAATGTTGCCTTGCCAGCCAGACAAGTCTATTTCAGGACGGGCAGCAATATATTCGGATGTTTTTTCATCAATAGCTGTGATTTTACAATGCCAATCTCCAGTTTGATGCCGGGTTTCATCCGTCATGCTTTTCAAATACATATCGGCCAGTCCAAACATGACGGCAACCAGGAAAACCGCCAGCACAATGCAAATGCGTGTCATGCGGCTTTGCCTGCGGTGAACCTTGTTAGAGATTGAAACCAAGTTGAGGTAGTGTTTCATTTCTGACTCGCCCCCAACTCCTTCAGCACACCATCAGACATATTGAAAATGCGGTCCGCCGCACTTGCATGATTTTTGTTGTGGGTAATCATCAAAATGGTTTGCTGGTACTTAGCCGACATGGTTTGCAGCAGCGCCAAGACTTCCTGGCTGTTTTTACTGTCCAGATTGCCGGTCGGCTCGTCCGCCAAAATCAGTGCGGGCCGTGTAACCAAAGCTCTGCCAATGGCGACACGCTGTTGCTGGCCGCCGGAGAGCTGACTGGGAAGATGATGACGGCGTTCGGTCAGCCCCAAAACATTCAGCAGCTCATTGACAAACTTCTGGTCTGGCCGCTTGTAGTCAAGCAGCAGCGGAAACGTGATGTTCTGTTCTACATTCAGTTCCGGGATCAGATTAAATGACTGAAAGATAAAACCGACGTGCTGCCGCCGAAACACTGTCAATTTTTTCTCTGGCATAGAGAAAATATCCTGACCATCGATCCAGACCTTGCCGGAAGTGGCTTTGTCCAGTGCTCCCACCACATTCAGCAGCGTACTTTTGCCGGAGCCGGATTCGCCAATAATGGCGATAAATTCACCTTTGCAAATCGAAAATGTTGCATGACGCAATGCTTGAACCGCTGCTTCACCCTTGCCATAGGTTTTGCACAAGTCCTGTACTTCAAGAATATTCATACGCAGTACCTCCTTATGGTCACATCATACCCTCTTCAGCTTACTTCCAAGTGACCTGCATCTTACTCATTTGTAAGGCTGAATGTTCAATGTGAAGGTAGTTCCAACATCAAGTGTGCTGGTTACAGAAATAGTTCCTCCATGTGCCTCCACAATAGATTTAGCCAGTGGTAAGCCCAATCCTATCCCATGCACATCTGACGAAAAGCGGCTACGGTAAAAGCGTTTGAAAATGTTATATAAGTCCTTTTGGTGGATACCTTTGCCATCGTCTGTAATGACGATCTGAGTCAACAGGGGTGATTGTGTCCATTGCACCGAAATGTGACCGCTCGGTTGTGTGTGTTCCAAAGCATTTTTGACGATATTTCCAATCGCCTCCGACATCCATAGTGCATCGCAATTAAGAGAAATATCATCCTTACCCGAAAGGGTGATCTCTTTGTGATCCTGTTCTGCCCATGTTTCAAATCGTTCCAAAACATCTTGCATGAGAGAGGAAACATTTTCTTCCGCTTTTTCCATCTGTATAATCCCCGCATCCAGGCGCGCCAGTTTGAGCAGTGTATAAATAACGTTCTCCATTCGCTTAATCTCTCGTTGAGATTTTTCCAAAAAGTTCGCCACTGTTTCAGCTTCTCCTTTATGACTGCTTATGATTTCATGGTACATTTTCAAAGCAGATAGCGGCGTTTTAATCTGATGTGATACATCCGAAATGATGTCCTGTAAGAACTCCTTTGTCTGCTTCTGGCTCTCTGCATGGGCGGAGAGGATGGTCGCCATTTCATTGACATCATGGAAAAGGCTATACCAATCACCGGTTTGGGAACATTCAATTCTGGACATAGAATTGCCATCCAAAAATTCTCGAATCTTACTTCCTGCATCATCAATAGCTTTATGCTGGCGTTGCAGATAAAACAGCAGAACCAGATATACCATACCGAACAGAAACAACAACAGTAAAAATAGATACAGCATCGTCCGGTTGCGATATTCCCGAACAGCAGGCAATAGCTGCATAGATGTTGCTTCGCTGTATCCAATAGAGGCCAGCGCTTCTTTGCCTCGTTCTATATCGCTTTCGTTGGGGTGAGCAGTAAAAGCTGAAATCTGCAATTTATCCTCATGGTTCAGCTGGTAGCCGGAAACACCATAGTCATGGAGCAACATCTCATGTTGGAAGTCCTTTGCAAGTAAAAACGAAATCCCTGCGGCAAGTAAAAATGAAATAAGGCAGATAACGGTGATTGCCAACAGTAGATTCTTTGTTTCTTTCCCTAATTTGCCCATACATTATCCTCACTCAACGACCCATTTATAGCCGATTCCACGTTCTGTCAAAAGGTATTTAGGCTGATTGGGTGTGTCCTCGATCTTGTTTCTTAATCGTCGGATATATACAGACAAGGTATTGTCATCCACAAAGTTTCCGTTTCCATCCCACATCCGATCCAGAATCATTTCGCGCGGCATAAGGTGATTGGGATTCTGCATAAACAGGCATAGCAATTTGTATTCCACCAATGGGAGATCAAGCGGTTTATCATTTTTCCAGACGAGCCGTTCCGCCATATCCACACGGATACCATTGGCTTCCAAAAGGGTGTCTGCTTTGGAGAATTGTAGTGAACGGCGTAGAATCGCCTTAATTCTGGACAACAGCTCATTCAACTTAAACGGCTTGGTGATATAATCGTCGGCACCCATATCCAACCCTCGGACAATACTGATTTCCTGATCCGATGCCGTCAAAAATATAATGGGAACAGTTGAGATGTTCCGCACCTCTTTGCAAACATCAAAGCCGGTGCCATCCGGGAGCGTAACATCCAGCAAAAGTAAATCATAGGTGTTCTTTCGGAATAGTGTCAAAGCCTCCTTTACAGTCTTGGCATTGTCCACCATATATCTACTTGCTTCCAAAGTATATTGCAATCCATCAATCAGGCTCAAATCATCTTCAACATAGAGTATCTTTTGCATTTTTTTGCTCCTTTCCTTGCTTCGTTCGCATATCCACAGGTTTTTCCGCGTCTTTCGGAATCAGCCAAATTGTAGCCATCTTCACAGCACCGGGAATACGGCCACCGGCGCAATAATAATTTATCTGCCGAACTGAAACTTCCCATTTCTCGCTTGCTTCTTTTAGGGTCATATAGTCCATCTCTGCACCTCCTGCAATCTATTCTATTATATTTCTATTGCTCGAAGAATACAAGCCTGTAACTATGTTGTTAAAAAGAAAATCAGTATAATACTGCCTGTTTACCGGCAATATAAGGTTATTCCTTAAATCAAGCCGGAACGATACAATATTATTGAGGTGAACGATAATGCCGATTGATGATTTAACTATATTGGGGGATGCGCTTCGAGCTGCACGGAAAGAAAAGAATTTCACGCAGCAACAACTGGCGGATGAATCGCATATTTCAATCAAAGAGATTGCGGATATTGAGAAAGGCAGAAGAAATCCATCATACCTGATTATGAAAACGTTAGCGAAAGTTCTGCACTTTTCTCTCGACTCTCTTATCAGACCGGAGCTGACACCAGATGAAGCTGGGCAGAATGAGATGAAGCTGCTCTATATGAGCTGTCCGCCAGAAATGCGGGAAACCTTGTTAAGCCATACTCGTGGATTTGCGGAGGAACTAAAGGAAATTTCGTAACTGTTTAGGAGGCCTATTATTCAAATATTAATTCAGGTCTTCCCATAAA